>Ga0209358_10000417_pt1 | contig 37647 bp, 37 predicted proteins | sample LauGreFa1BDMLBSN_2_FD_187574 | JGI IMG/M metagenome (GOLD analysis project Ga0209358, IMG submission 187574) | Freshwater lake microbial communities from Lake Michigan, USA - Fa13.BD.MLB.SN (SPAdes) (version 2) | ecosystem: Environmental > Aquatic > Freshwater > Lake | place: Lake Michigan, USA... | reverse complement strand
TCTGACGGTCCTAAGGTAGCGAAATTCCTTGTCGGGTAAGTTCCGACGTGCATGAATGGTATAACGACTTCTCCACTGTCTCCTTCATATGTTCGGTGAATTTGAATTGTCCGTGCAGATGCGGATATTTTATGGCTAGACGGAAAGACCCCGTGCACCTTGACTAGATCTCTATATTGTTTTAATACAAAAATTGTATAGCATAGGTAATTTGCTGAGAAATTTTTAATTTAAATTAGAAAGAAGCATAAATGAAATATTATCCTATTTTTAGTATTTTAACTAATCTTAAAACAAAAGAGACAATGTATGGTTGCTAGTTTAACTGGGGCGGTTTCCTCCTAAACAGTAACGGAGGAGTTCAAAAGTAAGTTCAAGTCGGTTGACTCGGCTGTGGAGCGTAAGGGTAAATGCTTGCTTGATTGTAAGACAGACATGTCGAACAAAGATTATCAAAAATCTGACCTAATGATCCGATAATGTTGTGTGGAAAAATTATCGCTCAACGGATAAAAGGTACGCCGGGGATAACAGGCTAATGTTCTTTGAGAGTCCTTATCGACGAGATCGTTTGGCACCTCGATGTCGGCTCATCGCATCCTGGAGCTGAAAAAGGTTCCAAGGGTTGGGCTGTTCGCCCATTAAAGCGGTACGCGAGCTGGGTTTAGAACGTCGTGAGACAGTTCGGATCCTATCTACCATAAATGTAAGAAAATTGAAGAAAGCTGACCCTAGTACGAGAGGACCGGGAAGGGGAAACCTATGGTGTCGTGATTGTTTACTCATAAGCAATCGTCACGTAGCTACGTTTCATCGAAAGAATTGCTGAAAGCAAATTAAGCGAGAAATTGATTCTAAAACAAATTTTCTATTAGCAGTGGAAGACTCCCACTTATTATAAATAGATACTAAGTGTCCGTATTGAAAAATATTAAGCTAAAGTATACTAATGTTGTTTTTTATAAAAGTAATTTTTAATGATGTATTTAAAAATGCATAAGATTACTACTATTCTTCCAAGACTACCTAGAGCATCTTTTATTTATAATCATCTTGTTACATATCCTAGTGCTATCAATCTTTCTTATTTTTGAGGATTTGGTTCTCTCTCTGGTCTTACACTTGTAAGACAAGTAGTTACAGGTATTTGTCTAGCTATACATTATACTCCTGAAGTTAGGTTTGCTTTTTCAAGTGTTGAACATATTATACGCGATGTATATAGAGGAAGTACTCTTCGCTATAGGCATGCAAATGGTGCGTCAAGGTTTCTACTTGTTGTATATATTCATATATTTCGTGGTCTTTATTATAGTTCTTATCTACAACCACGTTCAAATCTTTGATATTCAGGTGTTCTAATTTTTTTTCTAATAAGGGCGACTGCTTTTATAGGTTATGTACTTCCTTGAGGACAAAGAAGTTTTTGAGGCGCAACTGTAATTACTAATCTATTTTCGGCAATCCCAGAAGTAGGTATTTATATTGTACAACTACTTTGAGGTGGCTTTTCTGTAGATAATCCAACACTAAATCGTTTTTTTTCTCTGCATTTTACTGTACCTTTTGTTATTATTGGAGCGACTCTACTACATCTAACTCTTCTACATCAAAATGGATCTAATAATCCTCTAGGATTTTCATCTGTAAGCGATCGTATTCATTTTCATCCGTATCTTGTAGTTAAAGATCTTTTTATATTTTTTAGATTTATTACTTTTTTTTCTTTTATTGTAGTTTATATACCTAATCTGCTAGGACATCCAGATAATTATATTGAAGCAAATTCTCTTGTAACACCGGCACATATTGTGCCTGAGTGATATTTTCTTCCTTTTTACGCAGTTCTTCGTGCAATTCCTGATAAACTAGGTGGTGTTGCACTTAGAGGAATTGCTATTGCTATTCTTCTTTTTCTACCAAATCTAGATACTAGTACACAACGTAGTGGATTTTGAAAACCTGTACATCGAAAACTATTTTGAATGTTTTTCTTTACAGCACTTTGTCTAGGTTGAATCGGGCAAGAAATCGTAGAAAGTCCATTTATTGAGGTAGCAAATTATGTAACTTTTATATATTTTGCTTTTTTTATTATTTTTCTACCGATTACTGGATATAGACTAAATCCTTCTCATTTTTAACTTAAAATTTTTTGTAATTTATTAAAAATTATTTATTTTTAAATAAAAATAATGACAATTGATCTTTTTATAACATATATAAATATTTTTATTTTTTGACCGCTGAACTTTCTTTTTTATGGTAGCCTTTTTAGAGTAATATTTGTACCCATAATTGCTTCAAAATATATACAAACTGAAATTATACAGTTTATTCCTAAATACATAATTAGTATTTTTCTACTGAATTCTTTTTTTTTTATACGATCAGTGTTTATTCGTAAAATTCCGCATATAGAAAATGTATATTTTGATGATTCAACCTTTTGATTTTTTTTTATTAGGCTTAGTACACTAATACTTATTATTTTTTTCTTTTCAATACATCGTTTTATTCTTTATACAAATAATAGAATAGAATTTACATTTCTTTTTATTTTTTTTCATAGAGGAAGCATAATTACTAGAAAAATAAGTCATTTTGGAGCACTTTTTAGAGGCCTAGAAATTGTAACACTTGTTAGTTATATAATTATCATAGGCGAACGAAAGAATCGTTTTAGTAATTTTGCTGGAATTCAATATTTTATTCTAGGAAGTTTTCCAAGTGCAAGGCTAGTCCTTGCTTTTGGTCTTTTTTATCTTCAATCTGGTGCTGCTTGATTTGGTGATCTAGAACTAGTTTTTAATAATAAAACAAGGGGATTTTCTAATATAGAAAATTTTAGAAGACTGGAACAAATAATTGATAATAAAAATACTTCAAATATCTATCTTTATAGAGTACAAACAAGAACTTATCTTGAACATATTTTTATTTATGATTCCCTTATAGAAAATATTTTTGATAATATTAAAATTGTTTTTCCACTAACAGCGAGGACACTAATTGCGTCTCTAGCTCTATTTTTTAATTTTTTTTTTAAAAGAGCTGCAGCACCTTTTCATATTTGAGCTCCAAGTGTATATAAAAATAGTGCTATTAGAAGTGTAGCTTTTGTATCTGTTTTTGCAAAACTAATAATTTTTTTTCTAAGAATTAAGCTAACTTCTACATTTATAATTACATATAGGAATATTAATTTTATAATTTTTATAATTGTAGGTATTCTCAGTATTCTAACAGGTATGTTTATGATTTTTTCTGAAAAAAATACGAAACTTTTTTTTGTATATAGTTCAATAAGTCATGTTGGTTATAGACTGCTTGGTCTTGGACTCAATACTAGACAAGGAATTGTTGGTGCAAGAAGATATCTAATTATCTACTGTCTAAGTGCCTTTATTAGATGATTTACACTTATAAATAGAGGACGTACTCATTCACTGATTAATAGCTTTTCTAATATAAAAAAAGATAACCTAGAACTTGCCCTTTCCTTTGCTTTTCTTATATTTTCTATAAGTGGACTACCGCCATTCGCTGGTTTTTTTATTAAACTAGATATTAGAACAGCCATTAGGAACCTATCGATATTTCATCTACTTTATTTCGTTTTTCTAACTACAATTGCCGTTTTTTTTTATTATCTACGTCTAATTAAGATTATATTTTATGACAAATCAAAACAAAATTTTGAAAGAATTACTTTTAATAATTATTTTAAACAAGAATATATATTTAATAATTATAGAAATTGAATCATTAGATGCCTTATCCTTTTTCTAGCTTTTTATATTTTTTTTAGGAATAAAAGATTTATTATTATTCTGATTGAAATAATTTCTCACTGATTTTTATTATAGGCTTATAGCTCAGTTGGTTAGAGCGCTCGCTTGATACGCGTGAAGTCCGTCGTTCAAATCGACGTAGGCCTAGATCTAATTGTTAATGATGGCGGTTGTAACTCAATGGTAGAGTACTAGGTTGTGGTCTTAGGAGTTATGAGTTCAAGTCTCATCTTTCGCCCATTTACTTATTAATAAAAAATTAATTATGTTTTTAAGGGGAAGTAGCTTAGTTGGTTAGAGTGTTAGCCTGTCGCGCTAAAGGCCGCGGGTTCGATTCCCGTCTTCCTCGAAATGGGATATGGCCAAGTGGTAAGGCGACGGGTTTTGATCCCGTAATGCATAGGTTCGATTCCTTTTATCCCAAGATTTTAAATTATTTTTTTACTGATGTCTATTGCTACACAACTATATACAAAAAAATATATTACACTTGCTGCTTCTATTTTTTTTAGCAGTATTCTTTCTATGCTTATTCTATTTCTTTCTACTGTACTAGGAATTAATGCACCAGATGATGAAAAAAGTTCATCTTATGAATGTGGATTTTCTCCATTTGAAGACGCGCGTAATCGTTTTGATGTTCGTTTTTATATTGTAGCAATTCTATTTCTTATTTTTGATCTTGAAATTGTTTATATATTTCCATGAGCAAGCACACTTACTTTCACAGGTAAAACTGGATATGGAATTAGAAGAATTTTTCTTATTTTTCTAAGAATTGGTTTTATTTATGAAGTAATTAAAGGCGCCCTAAATATTCAATAAAAAAATGATTACCCTTAGTATTAATGGACGTACAATTAATGTTCTTTCGCAGTCAACCATTCTACAAGCTTGCAAAAGTAGAGGAATCAATATTCCTCATTTTTGCTATCATGAAAATCTTTCTGTAGCCGGTAATTGCCGTATATGTCTTGTTGAAGTTTATAAAGCACCAAAACCAGTTGTTTCTTGTGCAAGGCCTGTGAGTAAAGGTAGAATTATTTTTACAGAAACACCTCTTGTTCGAAAAGCTCGTGAATCTATTCTTGAATTTCTTCTACTGAATCATCCACTAGATTGTCCAATTTGTGATCAAGGTAGTGAATGTGATCTGCAAGATGAAACAAGACTTTATGCTTCAGACCGCAGTCGTTTTTTTATATTTAAACAAACAAGAGAAGATAAACCTTGTGGTCCTATTATTAAAACAATTATAACTCGTTGTATTCATTGTACGCGTTGTGTACGTTTTTGTACAGAAGTAGCAGGTACAACTGTAAGAGGAAATTTTGGTCGCGGTGAAGAATCTGAAATTGGTACCTATATTCATTCTTTTATGAAAACAGAGCTCTCTGGAAATCTTGTAGATGTTTGTCCTGTTGGAGCACTTACATCAAAACCGTATAGTTTTAAAGCACGTCAATGAGATCTACAACAAAAAAATAACATTGATTTTTTTGATACTAGACTAAGTGATCTTATTATCAATACTACTGCAAGTAATAGCCATTATGCTAATAAACTAAATTTTAAATCAAAAATCAGGCGTATTCTTCCTAATATAAATAGTAAATATGCAGAAAATTGAATTTCGGATCGAACTCGTTATGCCTTTGATAGTCTAAATACACGTTTTACAGTAACAGAAGCCTCTCAGTTTAATCTACTTAAACCTTTTGTAAATAAACTAAATTCTCAGGGAAATACTTCAAATTCTGTTATATTTAATTCCCATACAAATCTAGAAAGACTTCATTTTATAATAAATTTTTATAAATATCAGTCTACCAATGCAATTCAGTTTTCACAAACAAATTTTCATTCAAAACTAAATATTGATCTACCTTTTTTTTATACTCTTAATCAAAAAGTAAGTCAATTTATTTCTCAAAAAATAAATATAATTCTAAGGATTGGGTCAAACCTACGTTACGAAGCTTCTCTTCTAAATACAAGAAGACGTCGTAAACAAAGACAACAAAATATTACTCTTAGAACAATTGCTGCTTTTACTGTTCTGAATTATTCTCAAAATCATCAAGGAAATACAAATAAAACTCTTATAGCTCTAAAAGAAAATCGACTTTCTATCGTAAAAAAAGAAATAAAAAAAGATGATGGAATTGGTGTACTTTTTGGAGCTACTACAACTAAACATAAATATAGTAATTTTAGACAACAGATAACTCTATGTCTAAGTAAATATTTTTTTATTAAAACGAAACAGCAAAGTCGATTTGGTATGATTCATAATTCTGTAGGTTCACTTGCTTTTTCACATAGAGGATTTAAAACAAAAATTCTAAATAATAAAAAATTTTCTTGAAATTATCAAATTAATGTTGGACTTGAGACTACAACAAAATCGTTTATAAAAAATTTTTTTAATAAAAATAAAAAATTTATTTTTAATTTTGATACGCATTGTCTTGAAACTGATCCAAAAACGAAAATAAATTATCCAATAACCTCTCTTTATGAACGCAGTGGAACTCTTATTTCAATTGATAATCAAATTCACACACATAATAAAATTATCAATGTGAATGAAGAACAAATTCAAAATATTGAAACTTATTATAGGTATTGAATTGCAAAAAATATAGATTATACTTTCCTATATGTTATTACTAAAAAAAGAGCGCAATTTAAGAATAGAACAAGAATAAAAAATAAAAATAAAACAAACAATATTTGTTTTATTTTTAATCCGTTTAACATACATTTTTCTTCTTTTGGTAAACATATTCTATTTAGACAATCAACACATAATTTTTATCTAGATGCACCACTAGCAAATACTTCACCAACAAGAGCAGCCTGTTCTCTATTTCTAAATCAAGAAAATAATTTTACAACAGAAATTTAAAATAAGATAAATAAATGATTCAAGTGCAAACATGACTAAATACAATAGATAATTCTGGTGCACGTTTTGTTGAATGTATTCATACAATTGGTGGCTTTAATCGAAAATATGCATATCCTGGTGATTATATTCTTGTTTCAGTAAAACAACTACGTCTTGTACGTAAGGTAAAAGTTGGTCAAATCCATCTTGCACTTGTTACACGAACACGTAAACGTGTTGCTTTTAAAGATGGAACTTATAGTCGTTCGCAAAAAAATATTGTACTGATTATAAATCAAAAAAAACGTATTCTAAGTACACGCATTTTTGGTTGAGTTTCTCGTAAACTACGTCGTAAAAAATTTCTACGTATTCTGATTATATGTGGACGCTATATTATTTAAAAGAATGCTTCTGAATAAAAAAAATACAATTACACTTTGTCCTACAAAAGAACATAAACAATATAATCAAATTCTTCATCAACTGACTAGATTTCCAAATTCTAATATAAAAAATCTAACAAAAATTAAATGTAGAGTACTTTCTTTTCGTTTTAAAACAATTATTTTTAATAAAAAAAAAACACTACCTTTTTTTCTAGCACTCGAACTACTTACACAACAAAAATGTGTAGCTAGTCTTGCAATAAAAAATATTCAATCATGAAAAATTCGTAAAGGAAGGCTGATTGGATGTAAGGTAACACTACGTAACGCACATCTTTATAATTTTAGAAATATTCTTTATTATACATGTTCACGCATAGAAAATCTTAAACCATATCTAAATTTTATAGAAAAAGTTTATATAGAAACATTTCAACAACAACCTGCTTTTATTTTCACACTAAAAGAACTTAATTTTTTTGAAATAATTGATCTCTGTCTTGGACTACAACCAAGAATAAATCAACTGATCATTCATTTTAGATTTTCATCTTTTTATAAAGAAGACTGTTATTTTATTCTACGTTATTCAAAAAGACTTGTTAATTAATTAAAGTAAAAATATGCTTGTAGCTCAACTGGATAGAGCGTCAGACTACGGATCTGAAAGTTGTGAGTTCAAATCTTACCTAGCATGTATCTGTAAAAATTTATCTTATTTTTATTCATAATAAGTAATGAAAAAATTTATTCATCCTCAAAAAAAAAATACTCTTATTAAATTTCAAAATGGCGCTTCTTATATAAAATCATGAATTTATTACCGATCTTTTATTAATGATAGTAGTTCTATTTCCTATTCTTATATAACTAAACTAAAACAATTTAAAATTTTTAGTAAAAAGAATAAACAAGATAGAACACAGAAAATAAGTGAAAGAAATCAAGAAAATACCGGCTGAATTTTTATAATAAATAAAAGATTTTTCCATTAAAACATTTAAAGTTATTTTTTTATATTCTTTCCTTTTATAATTTAAAAATAAATGACTACTTTTTCTCAACTATCTAAACATAAATTTAAACATCGTAAAATAAAACTTCGATCAAACCCAATTAATGCTCTTGCTAATTGCCCACAAAAACGAGGAATTTGTGTTAAACTTCTACGGCTGACCCCTAAAAAACCAAATTCAGCTCTGCGAAAACTAGCTATTGTTCGTCTTTGTAATAAACGTCGTATTTATGCCTATCTTGCTGGTGAAGGAAAACATTCACTACAAGAACATTCTGTTGTTCTTGTTCGCGCTGGCCGTGTTAAAGATCTACCAGGTATTAAATTTAAAATAATTCGTGGAGTTTATGATTTTAATGGCCATCCAGATCGTAAAAATGCACGATCAAAATATGGTACCAAACTTAATAAAAAATAAAAATTAATTGTTAATGTTTTTTCTAGAAATTCTAACTACTTATTTTAGCTTTGTTCTACCTCTCCTACTTGCTGTAGCTTTTTTTACTCTTTATGAACGAACTATTCTGGCTTCTCTTCAACGTCGACAAGGTCCAAATATTGTTGGATTTTACGGACTTTTTCAAGCACTAGCTGATGGCCTAAAACTTTTTGTTAAAGAAAGTATTAGGCCTCAAAGCGCTAATAGTTTTATTTTTCTACTATCTCCAATTTTTACCTTTGCTCTTGCTGTTTCTGCATGAGCTGTCTTTCCTAGATGTAATGGATCTAGACTTGTTGATCTACGACTAAGTGTTCTTTATATTTTTGCTATTTCTTCACTGAGTGTTCATTCTATTATTATAGCCGGTTGATCTAGTAATTCTAAATATGCTTTCCTTGGAGGTCTTCGCTCTGCAGCTCAAATAATTTCTTATGAAGTAACACTAGGCTCACTACTCATTTCTATTCTTCTTAGAACAGGTAGTCTAAATTTTTCAAATGTTGTAGAAAGACAAAAAAATGTTTGACTTAGGTTTCCAATATTTCCTATTCTTCTTGTATTCTTTGTAACAACACTTGCGGAAACCAATCGACATCCTTTTGATCTTCCAGAAGCTGAAGCTGAACTTGTTTCTGGATATAATGTTGAATATTCTGCTAGAGGTTTTGCTCTATTTTTTCTAGCAGAGTATAGTAATATTATTCTCATATCAGCACTTAGTGCTATTTTTTTTCTTGGAGGATGACTTCCTTTTTTTGGACTACTATTTATTCCTGAAGCAGTAACTTTTGCTATAAAAATTATAATTTTTACAACACTTTTTGTTCTTGTACGAGGAACACTTCCTCGTTATCGTTATGATCAACTTAGACGACTAGGTTGAAAAGTTTTTCTTCCATTTACTCTAGCTTTTATTGTAAGGTATGCTGCATTTCTAATAACATTTAATAGTTTTGTTGAATTTTCTCGTTAAAAATGCTTGGATATTTTAATACTTTTATAGATATAGGACTAATTATTTGTTTTCTTGGTGCATTTGGAATTTTTATTAATAAACGGAATATTCTTCTTTCGGTTATTTGTATTGAAAGAATATTTTATGGACTTAATTTTTTTCTTGTTGCAATTTCAAGATATCTAGATGATTTTTTTGGTGAAATTTTCGCTCTTTTTGTACTTACACTGGCAGCAGCAGAATCTGCTCTTGCACTAGGACTTATTACTCTTTATTTTCAAACCTATGGTAATGTTCTACTTGCAGAAGAATAATAATTTATTGAGAAAATAGTTTAATGGTAGAACAATGGTCTTCAAAACCATAAGTTGTAGGTTCGACTCCTTCTTTTCTCGTTTTTCTAACTACTTAATGAATCTTAGTATTTTTGGTTTTACACTCCCTTCAGATAAAAAAATTATTTATTCTCTATCAAAACTTTATGGAATTGGAATTCCATCTGCACAAAAAATTTGTCGTAAACTAGGACTTCTCCCTACACTAAAAGTAAAGGATCTTACACTGCAACAACAATATAATCTAGTAAAACTAATTAAAGAAAAATATATTGTAGAAAATCAACTTACTGAAATTCTTAAAACAAGTATTCAATTTTATTATAAAAATGGGAGTCTTCGTGGATATCGTCTTCGTAATGGTCTACCAGTAAATGGACAACGCACACATACAAACGGTAAAACAGCGCGAAAACATCTTAATTATCGAAAATAAAAAATTTTTTAAGATAAGTGGTCGAGTGGTTTAAGATACCAGTTTTGAAAACTGGCGTGTTGTTTATACAATACCATGGGTTCGAATCCCATCTTATCTGATATACATACAAATGCAATATACTAAATATAATAGTATTCAATATCTACGTAAAGGACTTAATAAAAAATCAGGACGTAATGCTACAGGTCAAATTACTATTCGACATCGTGGAGGTGGACACAAACAAAGTTTTCGAGAAATTGATTGAAAACGTTATGCACAAAGTTCAATTATTATTGGATTTGAACAAGATCCTCAACGAAATGCACCACTAGCTAAACTTTATAATGAAAATAAGACAATTTCTTATATTCTTGCACCAGAAAATAGTAAAATTTTTCAAAAAATTTATTGTTATAATCAAATAGATTCTATCTATACAAAATCTTTTAAATATCTTAAGTCTGGTGATATAGCACCCCTTACATTTTTTGAAACTGGTGATTTTATTCATTCCGTAGAAAGTTTTGCGCAACAAGGTCCTATTTTTGCTCGATCTGCAGGTACTTTTTGTCAAATTATGTCTTCACCTAATAAAATTTATACTATTTTTAATACAAAAAATATAATAAACTCTATTACTGTACGCAGACCTTCAAAAAAAAATCGTCGTATTAATACATCAGCTTATGCTACAAGGGGAATTATTTCAACAAAAAATAAAAATATAATTAATCTTAAAAAAGCTGGTCGAACACGTTGAAAGGGTTGACGTCCAAGTGTTCGCGGTGTTGCAATAAATCCTGTTGATCATCCTCATGGAGGTGGGCAAGGAAAAACTTCAGGTGGACGTCCTTCAGTAACTTTTAAATCATGGCCAACAAAAGGCCAACCTACACGGAATCCAAAACGTAATAAAAATTTTATTCTATTATAATGCTTTTTTCTTCTTTTTTTTCAATTCAAAATTCAGATTTTATAATTAGAATTCTGCTACTTCCCCTTCTTAGTTTTTTTATAATTTTTCTTATTAATATTTGAACTACACGATTTATATACCAATTTGCTGTGAGTATTTCAGGGCTTTCTCTACTTATTTCATTTTATCTAATACTTCATATTCAATATAATATAGAAGGTTTTATTGAGAATTATTACTTCAATATTCTACCCACTTTTTCTTTTTATTTTCGTCTAGGTCTTGATGGTATTTCTATTTTTTTTATTGTACTAACAAATCTATTTATTTTTCTTTGTATTTTTAGTCTTTCTTCATCAACATTTCAACTCAATAGGGCACTATGTCATCTTTTTTTTCTACAATGAAGTGTAATTTGTACTTTTCTTTTTCTCGATCTACTAGCTTTTTTTATTTTTTTTGAAATAACTCTAATTCCTATTTATTTTCTAGTAATTATTTGAGGATCTCGTGAACGTCGTGTTCGTGCTAGTTATATAATTGCACTTTATACACTAAGAGGTTCTATTTTTATGTTTTTTAATATTCTTTATATTTATTCAAAAACAGGAACAACAGATTATGAACTACTGCTTCAAATTCAACTAACAAAAGAAGATCAACTTTTCAGATGACTGACTTTTTTTATTGCATTTGCGGCAAAAATTCCACTATTTCCACTACATATTTGACTTCCTGAAGCACATGTTGAAGCTCCAACAATTGGCTCTGTTCTTCTAGCTGTACTAAGACTAAAACTAGGTGTTTATGGACTTATTCGTTTTTGCATCCCACTTTTTCCAGAAGGTACTTCTTTTTTTGCACCAATAGTTATAATTTTTGCTTGTATTGGAATTATTTATACTTGTCTAACAGCAAGACGTCAAATTGATCTAAAAAAAATTATTGCATATTCATCGGTAGGTCATATAAATGTAGTTCTACTTGGAATTATAACAGAAACAAGCGAAAGTCTACAAGGAGCTATTTTTCAAAGACTAAGTCATGGTCTCGTTTCTGGTTCTCTTTTTTTTTGTGTTGGTGTTCTTTATACACGATATAGTGTTCGCTCTTTTAAATATTATAGTGGACTTGTTTATTTTTATCCACTATTTACTAGAATTTTTCTACTTTTCTCTCTAGCAAATATTAGTTTTCCACTAACCAGTAGTTTTATTGGCGAATTTTATATTTTTCTAGGTCTACTTCGTTTCAATTTTTGAGCAACTGTATTTGCAGCTACAAGTATAGTACTTGGTGCTGTTTATATACTCTGAGCTTTCAATCGAATTTTTTTCGGTAATATTAGTATCCTATCACTCAACACTTATAAAGATATTAATAAAAAAGAAAGAGCACTGTTTAGAAGGCCTATTATTTTTCTTTTTTTTAGAGGACTACTACCTTACTATTTTAGAGATACTCTTTTCATGGATTGTATCAATCTACTTGAACACGCACACCTTAATCGTTATTAAGTATATAAAATATTATTAATGAAACAAAAACATAAATATATATATAGAACTTCGGCTGAACTTCAACTTATTAAAAATTATTATAATTTTAAAAAAACTATTCTAACAAAAAAAAATACAATATCTTTTATTTGTTATGGGACTAGAAATATTCTGGAAAAAAAACAACGTGATTTTTTTAATAATTTTGCACGTACAAATCAGCTAGATCTTCATATTGAATATCTAGCTGCAAAAAGCCTAAGATCTAGACATACTTTTTCTTCTAGAAATCGTCTACAATATAGAACTTATAGTGGTATTTATAAAAGAACAAGGCAATTTAAAAAACTATCGAATATACATGATTTTAAAATACAGATAGAGAGGTATACTCTATGTATAAATAAACTAAATAAACTTTCTTCCAATGAGGAAGAAAGATCTACTAAATTTTATCCTTCTATTATTAGAGATACCCATTCAAAAATTTTTATTCGTACAGAAATACTTAAAAAATATAGATCATCTGGTCTTGAAATACAACTAATAATGTATCTTTTTTATATTAATAATAAAAAAAATTAATTTGGCTAAATAGCATAGCAGGTTAATGCCTTGGATTGCAAATCTAATAACGGCAGTTCGAATCTGCCTTTAGCCTTTTCTTATCGGGGATATAGTTCAGTTGGTAGAATGAATGCTTTGCATGCATTAAGTCATCGGTTCGAATCCGATTATCTCCAATTAATTTACACAAATGAAAAAATCTATTTATAAAGATCGTCGATACCGCATTCTTTATGCATATTTTGAATGTCGTCGTAAAGTACTTCTATCACTTTTTCAAAATCTAACACTATCACCTAAAATTCGTAAAAAAGCATATCTAAGTCTTATATATCTACCTCTTTCTAGTTCAATTACAAAAAGGCGTAATCATTGTTCTATTACTGGACGTTCTCGGGCAATTTATCGTCATTTTGGAAGATCACGTCTTATATTTCGTAAACTAGCTTGAATAGGTCTACTGAATGGAATTAAAAAACGTAGTTGATAAAATAAATGCATTTTCTTTCAAATCTAATTACTTCTCTTTCCAATGCTAATTCTGCAAAACTAAATAGTATTTCATTTAAAATATCTACAAAAAATGAATTTAATTATATTTTCCAAATTCTTAAAATTCTACAAAAAGAAGGTAGAATTCGTGGGTTTACTTTTAATCATATAAAAGCAGCACAATTTAAAACAAAATCTGCTGAATTCATTATTTATCTTAAATATAATGAAAGAGGTCTAAATGTAATTAAATCTATTTTTCTAGTTTCAAAAACAAGTCGTCCCGTTTATAGAAAAACAAAATCTTTTTGACAACCACAAATAACTTCAGGTTTTTTTCTTATTTCTACAAAATATGGAATTAGAACTGATTTTAGAGCACGACATTTTAATCTAGGTGGTTATGTTCTGTTTGGAATTACTTAAATTCAATGCTTTCTCTTTATAGACCTCTACCCCTTACAATAAGTTCAATTTCTCATTTTTCAAAAATTAAAGGTCCTAATAATTTTCAAATTAAAAAAGTAAGTCTGACTCATATTTCCCTTATTCAAACAGGAGAGGGTTTTCGACTTATTCTACAAACGAAAACATCAACAAGAAGAGCATCAAGATATAAAATTTTTAAAGGTTTTTCAATTGGTTGACAAAAACATCTACGTCTGGTAGGAGTGGGCTTTCGTGCAAACATTATAGATATTTCTTTTGAAAAAGAATATCTTAGATCTAAATTTATTGTTAAAAATTATCTGCGTAAACGTATACTATATTTTAATACAAGATATCCAAAACAAAAAAACCAATTCCTAAAACTTAAAATTGGTTTTAGTCATGAAGTAATTTATCCTAGAATAATTAGACCAAATAAATATATTAAAGTTTCTTCTCTTGATGGACGTAGTAAAGGTAGGCTTATTTGTATTAAATCTGATAATAAAACAGAACTTAATCAAATGAGGATAGAAATTCGTTCATTTCGTTTTCCTGAAACATATAAACATAAAGGTATTTATTATAATAAAGAAAGTATTAAACTAAAAAAAGGTAAACGACAAAACTAATTACATTTGTAAAAATATCATTTTTTTATTTTCCTATTGAACTACTAATATTGTTATTATTTATTAAAAATTAAAATGATTTATAAACATAAATATAAACCACGACATTATATTCCATTTATAATAAAATCAAAACTTACGCTAAATAAAAATTCATTTCTACGTGGAATATATTCTATTCGACGTCGTAAAATGAAACGAACAGGTTATTTTAAATATAATAGAAGACGTGCTACAAATATAAAATGAAGAGCAAATCGCCGTAAATTTAACCCTGCAAACAAAAGTCATCTACATTTTAATAATCCATATCCTAATAATAGGGGATATGGACGTCCTATTATATTTAAACGACGATATCGTGAAAATTTTTATAAAAAACAACAATTTCGACTATTTTATGGTAAATTTAATGAAAAAAGCCTACGTATACTTATTAAAAACCATAAAATAAAAGTTTCGTCACAAACATCTATATTTTTCGTTGGAATTGAATCACGTCTGGATGTTATATTTTTTCGTAGACGTATAAGACCTACTATTTATAGTTGTCATCAATTTATCCATCATTTTGGTCTTGAAGTAAATAATAAACTAGAAACTTGCCCACAACTTCAAATTAAAGTTGGTGATCTTCTTACTATTCCTTCGACATTTTGAAAATCGAGATTTATACTATATTTTGCGCGTATTTATTGACGTCGCTGAGGTATATTTATTCGCGGCCGTCGACTAATAAAAAAATTTAAAAAATTTATTTTTATTTTTCAACCATTTAATAATAATATACATAAACCAAGTCAACCTTCTAAGACACTGATTAAATCTTTCGATTATTATAAAAAACTTTTTATAACATATAAGAAATTTAATATACAATATAAATATTCTATTAAAAAAGAAAACGTAGTAAATAGTGAACTTTATCAGTGAAATAAAAAAATAACTGAAATTAAAATAAATAAACTAGAAATATATCAACAGCTAAAACTAACAACTTCACTTCGTAAAAACTTTCTTCCACGTATTTTTCGTTTTATTGATCAAATAAGTGTAAAAGGACTTGCACAAAATGAACAATTCCAGAATAAATCTGATTTTAATTTTCAACAAAAAAAAATAGAAAGACTAAAAATAGATACAGAAAAAGAAAAAGAAGAAAAAGCTAACTTTGAAAAAAAACAAAATATTTTTTTTCATTATAAGATAGCAATAATTTATCGACGAAAATCATTTTTTCGTTTTAAAATAAAATATCTTAAAAAATTTACACGTAAACAACGTAGAATTCGTAAAAAAAATCTTCATTTTTTTATTCCTAAATATATACAAAGAGATTATCGAACTCTAAGTATACTTAAAGTAGAAACACAAAAAGAATCTATAATTTATTTTCCTTTTCAACTTTATCTAAATAAAATTTATTCTTTTTATCGCAGTAAAGGTTTTTAAATAATTAATTATCTTATTTTTAATGTATAGCCCTCTTGAACAGTTTGATCAAACAAATTGACTAATTAATCGTATAGTAGAAATAAAAAATAGTTTTTTTTGTTTTATTTCTGAAATAGAATTTGATTATTTTATTCTATCTACAAATTCATATTCTTCGCATTTTATTCTACCTGAAGGACTAGCTTCGTCTGTTGCTTTTGTTAATTCAATACAATTTAGTTTTCTTATTAGACTAATTAGTCTAGTGTTTATTAGTTTTATTAATAGAGAAAAAATATGTTATTTTCTTGTTTTTATAGCTCTAATTAATCTATTTACAGGATTTTTTATTAATAATTGATTTTTTGATTATCTATATCTTACACAATTTATTTCTGGAGAACTTGATCTAACACATATCAGTACTCTCCGTGATAGCTCAATTGTATTTAATTATATGTTTTCAAGCCAAATTGACTTTACTTTTTCAATTGATGAAATTCTAATTACTTTTATTCTAGGTTCACTTTTTATTTCTAATAATGAAGAAAATTCTGATTTTATTCTTTCTGAACAAGCAGATCTACTTCTAGTAGAAAAAATTGTAGCACCTCTGTTTGTTTCAAATATTGGTAAAGATGTTGCTGAAAATGGTGCTCTTTATATTAAAGTTTGTACTATTTTTAGTTTTGTTCTGTTTAGTAATCTTCTAGGTATAATTCCTTATGGTGATACAGCTACAAGTAGTCTAATTCTTACTTTTTGAGTAGCTCTATCTGTATTTGTTGCGAGGGTAGTTCTAATAATTCAAAAACACGGTATTGATTATTTTTTTGGTCTTTTTATACCAAAAGGCTGTCCACTAGCTCTAGTATTTCTACTAGTTCCTATTGAATTTCTATCGTATAGTTTCCGTCTAGTAAGCCTAGCCATTCGACTATTTGCAAATATAAGGGCTGGACATACACTAAGAAAAGTACTTATTGGATTTAGTTATGTTATATTTCTACTTGGAGATAGTTTTGCTCTTGCTGCTTTTTTTCCGGCTCTAGTTGTTTTTGTTCTAATTTTCCTTGAAAGAGCAGTTGCTGTTATTCAAGCTTATATTTTTTCAATTCTATGCTGTATCTACCTAAAAGAACTTTATGTAGCTCATTAATTAATAAATTAAATAAATATATACATATAAATGCCACAACTTAATATTGATCTAATAGAAAACTTTCTTTTTTTTGGTTTTGCTTGTATCCTTTTTGGATTCCTAGATGAAAAATACTTTAATGCTGTAAAACATTATGTAAGGAATAATAATTAAATCAATCAATGCAAAGACAAAATAATGTTACAATCTATGGTGCTATTCTTTTTGCCTCTATGGCAATCTTCTATATGCTTTTTTCGATAAATACTCCAAAAAAAGAACCAGTTTCTTATATTCAAATGGATACCACTTATTGAACCTATCCAAATGATTTTGGAAAAAATCTGGGACCGGAAATAACAAAGGCTCACATGGAGTTTTTTAGAGCAAAATTTCCCGAACAGAAAAAAAGGACTAGATTTGAAATAGTTCTTAAATGAATTAAAGGTTGTTTTAACCAAAGCAACAGCTGAGAGGCCTTCTTTTATAATATATTCGTAGCTGAATTTTTTTTTGGGATAGTTCTAGGACTTTTTGGTTTTGTTGTATATAGATTTATACCAAAGCTATTTATAGCGATTCTAACAAAACTAGGAAGGGGCGGAATTCCTAATATGCTAGAGAGAGTATGAGATCTCTGCCGTGCGTTTTGACGTTGAAATCGTTGACGTGGAGCTGTTCCAAATACAGAGATATTTCCGAATAGTGGGTTCGGCTATTCGGCATATCGGTTTTATTACCGCTGAATGTGGCGTCCGGCATGAAATTCTATTTTTGAGATTCGTGATGCAACGATTCATTATTTTCTCAAAAACATTTGATGAAAATGATATCCGCCGCCACCACCGCATATTCCGGGTGTATAATTAATTAATTAATGGACTGAAACCTGCTTCTCATTATACTTCCACCTACAATACTGGTTCTCATACCTGTCTGAAAATGACTTATTCAACCAAAATCAGTTCTTGGTAACTGGCTCTATTCCCAAAAAGAGCTTTCTCTCGATGAAGAAGGAAATGAAATTTCTTTTAATACTCCACTTGATCCAAGTGTAGAGAACCTAAATAAGATTTGAGCTTTTACTAAAAAAGGGCACATATACATTTATAATTTTCTACAAACAGTTGTTATTAAAGATAATTTCTTTTATGAGGGTTCTGGTTCATACACAGTACAACAACTTATTTTTACGTTTATTATCTTCAGTATCGTTGTTTATGTTGGTGTCTATTTTTATTACGGACGACCCCCAGGTAGAATTCCAGCAATCCTAACACATGATTACTGGTTTCCACCACCGCCACCGCCACCCCTTCTACTAAAGGATCGTATTCTAACTCTAGATGAAAAGGAAGAGCTGGGATTTGCTTACAATAATACAGGTAATGAAGTTGCTTATCCTAGTGATGAAGATCTCCCAAGGTTCGATGCCAATTCTAAAGTTCAAGTAGAGGTGCCGCAAACTGATCTTAAGCCAACAGATTCTACAGTAAAATATCAGAAGCATCTTCTTGAAAGTGTTCCAGAAGATGCTTCTGGGGCTGCTGGAACGGGCCTTTAATATTTCTAAAAACCTATTTATTTTTTATACTTTAATAAGATGTTTAATACATATTTTATAAATGATAAAACATCTTATGGGGTTGGACTTCCACAACATTATCAACTAACTTTCCAACAGCCATCAAGTCCTATTGCTGAAGGTATTTTTACTTTCCATGATGATCTAAGACTTTTTCTTAGAGGTATTCTTGGATTTGTTCTAAGAATTAGGATTAGTATTTATCGTATAGGTTATAAAGGTTCAAATAATTCTAAACTATTTACTTCTATTCGTGTTGTACATGAGTCGAAACTAGAAATTATTTGAACTTGTCTTCCTGCACTTTTTCTAGTTATCATTGCTATTCCTTCATTTTCTCTTCTATATTCAGTAGATGAAATTGTAGAACCTTGACTTATCTTTAAAGTAATTGGACATCAATGATATTGATCATATGAATTTCTAACACCAAAACTTTTCTCTAAACTATATACAGATATTAAATCTGTAAATCTAATAGAAACACAAATTGAAGACAATACTAATTTTGATAGTTATATACTAGCTAGGGATGACATGCCTAAAAACCTAAAATATAGGAATAAGCTAAGGGTAGATAATCATCTTTATCTTCCAACAAAGGTACAACTACGTGCTCTAATTACTTCAACAGATGTTCTACATTGTTGAGCTGTACCTAGTCTAGGTATTAAACTAGATGCCTGTCCTGGACGTCTAAATCAAAGAGGGCTTTTTATTAATAACCATGGTTTTTATTATGGACAATGTAGTGAAATTTGTGGAGTTAATCATGGATTTATACCGATTGGTATTGTTGGAGTAAATTTTTATATATTTGATAATCAAAATCATATAGATTTTGATCCTATTCTTTCTTGTTTTTATATAAATAAATTTGAAACAACTATTTTATTTATATGAATAAGAACTTTTACGTAATAATATTTTTTATAGTTGCAGTAGAATCCGTTCTGATTTCTAATAAAACATAGTTAAACTCGAGTGACTTATAGTCAGTTAGTTATATATTTGGTAATCAAAATCTATATGATTTTGATTCTATTCTTCAAAGTGACGTCACAAGAAAAATTGTAATTGCTGTAAAAAAATAAAAGAAATACTCGTGTTTTAGGGGAAGGCTTTAGTTATCTAGGTTTTAAGATTTTAAATCAATTTTTTTGATAATAATAAAAAAACGAATGAATTATTTTTTGATTCTAGAAATGTGGCTGAGTGGTCTAAAGCGATGGATTGTAAATCCATTGAGTAATTTCTTCATTGGTTCGAGTCCAATCATTTCTAATAGTAATTTTTAAGCGAAATGGAGTAACAGAAAAGCTCATCGGGCTCATTATCCGAAAGTGTTGGTTTGAATCCAACTTTCGCTAATTTTGATTTTTTTTTAAAAAATTTTTAAATTTTTTTAAAATAATATAAAATATAATAAAAAAATGAACGGAAGTGCTTTTTCATCATTTAATTATATTTATTGATTTCAAACACGTTGAATATTTTCTACAAATCATAAAGATATTGGAAGGCTTTATATGATTCTAGGAAGACTTTCAGGTGTTCTAGGTACTGGTAGGTCGATCATCATTCGTATAGAACTTGGAAGTTCAGGACTTCAAGTCCTTTTCGATAATTACCAACTATATAATGTTGTGGTAACTGCACATGCTTTTCTAATAATTTTTTTTATGGTAAGGCCAATTCTGATTGGTGGATTTGGAAACAGGCTACTTCCTGTATTTATTGGAGCACCAGATAGAGCTTTCCCTCGTATAAATAATATTAGTTTTTGACTGCTACCGCCATCACTTCTTCTACTACTGACTTCTGCAATAATTGAAGGAGGTGCAGGTACAGGATGAACTGTATATCCACCACTAAGTAGTATTCAAGCACATTCTGGACCAGCTGTAGATCTAGCTATTTTTAGCCTACATCTTTCAGGTGCATCATCTATTATGGGAGCTATTAATTTTATTGTAACTGTATTTAATATACGTAGTGTAGGTAGATTTATACATAAAATTAATCTATATGTATGAGCTGTACTAATTACAGCATTTCTACTTCTACTTTCACTTCCAGTACTAGCAGGAGCTATTACTAGGCTTCTTACAGATCGTAATTTCAATACCAGTTTTTATGATCCAGCTGCTGGAGGAGATCCTGTACTATATCAACATCTTTTTTGATTTTTTGGACATCCAGAAGTATACATTCTAATTCTTCCAGGTTTTGGTCTTCTAAGTCATGTAGTTGCTTCTTATTCAGGTAAACCTGTGTTTGGTTATCTAGGAATAGTATATGCTATAATTTCAATTGGTATTCTTGGTTTTATCGTATGAGCTCATCATAGGTATACAGTAGGTCTTGATGTAGATACTCGTGCATATTTTACAGCGGCAACAAGGATTATTGCTGTCCCAACAGGAATTAAAATTTTTAGTTGACTAGCTACACTTTGAGGTGGTGCACTACTTATTGAAGAACCTGCAATGCTATTTGCACTTGGTTTTATTTTTCTATTTACTCTTGGTGGTCTAACTGGAGTAAGGCTAGCAAATGCAGGTCTAGATACAGCGCTACATGATACTTATTATGTAGTAGCTCATTTTCATTATGTACTATCAAGGGGAGCAGTATTTGCTATTTTTATAGGTATTTATAGGTGATTTACAAAACTACTGACTCTAGATGTAGCAGTTATTCTAGGTCAAAGACATTTTTGAATTACTTTTGTAGGAGTTAATCTTACATTTTTTCCTAGGCATTTCCTAGGACTAGCAGGAAGGCCACGTCGTATTCCTGATTACCCTGAGGCATTTCTAGGCTGAAATCAAGTAGCTTCTGTTGGTTCTTATATTACTCTTCTAGGACTTTTTGTATTTATAAGTCTTTTTAGTTATACTCAACTATCTGATCTATCAAAACTACAATTTGGTTCTATTATAGGTAGATATAATGAAGATTATCCTATAGAAGATGAATATAAAGATACCTATACATATTAAATATATATCAAAAACCTCTTATTAGTCAATTTTAAACAAATGAATCTTCATTATTTTTTTCCACGAAGTCTTAGATATATTCAAAATAATAATACAATTAGAGTAGTGAATCTTTCTGATTTTCTAAAAGTTGTGTATTTTCTACAAAAACATTCAAGATTTAAATTTGAACAACTAATTGATATAACAGCTGTTGATTATATTAATAAACAATTCCGTTTTGAACTAGCATATCAATTTCTATCTATTCTTTCTAATAAACGAATCATTCTGGTAGTTTCTCTTATAGAACTACAATCATTTACTAGTATTTCTTCAATATATTCTTCTGCAGAATGATATGAACGTGAAATTTGAGATATATTTGGTATCTATTTTATAAATAATAAAGATCTTCGCCGTATTCTAACAAATTATGGTTTTGTAGGTCATCCCCTGCGTAAAGATTTCCCAGTATCAGGTTTTACTTGTGATTTAACAAAATAACTATTTAAAAATTTAAATGTCTACCGTTTCTTCGAATTCTAAAGTACAAAATTCCATTCTACATTCTTTTCATATTCTAACATGTAGTCCATGACCCTCTGTAAGGGGGCTTTCAAGCTTTCTTTTTGTTTTTGGTCTTACTGGAGTAAGGCATAATTTCAATAACGCAACGGTTCTATTTAAAAGGGCTATTTTTCTAATACTATTTGGTTTTTTTCATTGAGTGCGTGATGTTGTTCGTGAAGCAACTATACTTGGAGATCATACAACTGCTGTACAATCTGGTCTAAGATCAGGATGAGCTCTTTTTATTGTTTCTGAAATTATACTTTTTTTTGCTTTTTTTTGAGCACAATTTAGTGTAAGTCTAGTTCCAATATATTCTGTTTCAGGAGTTCTAAGGTTTGCTTGTAGGATAGTAATAGATCCTTGATTTATTCCAGGACTAAATACAATTCTACTTCTAACTTCTGGAAGGTCCTTTAGTACAACACAAGGTAAATTTCTAGTAGGTTCTTATGTAGTTGCTCTTGTTTTTTTTGTGTATACTCTGACCTGTGCAATTCTTTTTACAGCATTTCAAGGATATGAGTATTGTTATGCTACATTTAGTATAAGCGATGGAGCATATGGCTCATGTTTTTATATACTTACAGGTCTACATGGTTTTCATGTATTTGTAGGTACTCTACTACTGATTGCAGCTGGTGTACGTAGGCTTGCTCATCACTTTACTCTCAATGTAGCTGTAGGTTTTGAATGTGCAGGTTGATATTGACATTTTGTTGATGTTGTATGACTCTTTCTATTTGTTGTACTGTATATCCCTAGTTAATTTCTTTTTGGTTTTTTTATTAATTAAAAAATTTAGCATTTTTTAGTTAAGATTTTATTTTCTTTTTTAAAAAATAACATATAGTTTTTTGATAAATAATTTTTAAATAAAAAATTTTGATATAGTGGGTTTGATCCTGGCTCAGTGTGAACGCTAATGACATGCTTGATACATGCGAGTTTAATAATATTTAATTATAGCGAACGGGTGCGTAAAACATATACAAGGTGCTTTTTGATCTATTAGAAAATTTAATTATAAAACTAAGATATAGTAATTTTACTAAAAATTAATCGTAATTAAAACTAGAAATAGTGTTAATATTTATTTAAGTCAAAAAATCTTTTTATGTAGGCTCAGGTTGTTGGGATGATTTAAAGCGTCCCAAGCCGAAAACCCTTAGCTGATCTTAGCGGATGATCAGCCACATAGGAACTGAGACAAGGTCCTAACTTAATTAAGGCAGCAGTGTGGAATCTTGGGCAATGTGGGAAACCATGACCCAGCAATGTTAAAAGGGTGATCAAGATTGTAATAGGTTTTAGGTTGTAAATCTCTATTGTTAAAAAAGATGATGACGGTATTTAACAAAAAAGCTCCGGCCAATCTCGTGCCAGCAGCCGCGGTAATACGAGAGGAGCAAGCGTTATACAATCAAACTGGGCGTAAAGGGTCTTTGCGGTGAAAAAATGTATGAATAAATTTAAATCTTAGGGGGTAACTCTAAAATAATTTATTTACTTTTTTTTTAGAATTTTATAAAAGGTAATTTTATTTTAATAATAGTATTAAAATGCATAGACAATTAAAGGATAGCCTTACGGCAAAAGCTGTTACCTAAATAAAATAGACACTTAGAGACAAAAGCATGGGGAGCGATTGGGATTAGATACCCCAGTAGTCCATGCCCTGACTAATGGAGGTTCTTGATATATATATTTATATAAATGTATTGTTAACGTCAAAGCCTCCCGCCTGAGGATTACGGTCGCAAGGTTAAAACTCAAAGGAATTGACGGGGGCTTTATTCAAATGGTGGAACATGTGGTTTAATCTGATGATCCGCGTAAAACCTTACCAGTTTCGATTAGGTGTTGCATGGCTGTCGTCAGCCCGTGTTGTGAAGTGTAGCGCGTAAAGCGTGGAACGGTCGCAACCCTTACTTGCTTTTGTTAGTTTATCAATTAAACTAAAATGCAAGATACTTATTTAACGATATTTTTTTTAATTTAGCGCTCAACTAACATATGACATTTGTATATAATTTCAATCATATCTGACTATCGTCTATCTTTCGATAGTTTTTTTACTGAAGTAAATATAATTTATATTTTAAAGTTATGTTTGAGTAAATAATAACTAAAAACTAAAACTTCGTTTTAGTTTTTTCGTTGTAAAGTAAAAAGAAGACAATATAAATACGGCTTTTAAGGGGATGAGGTCAAGTCGTCATGACCTTTATAAACTGGGCTACTCATGTGTTACAAGGGTATTTACAAAAAGAAGCAAAAAAGAAATTTGGAGCAAATCTTTTAAAAATTATCTTAGTTCGAATTGTAGGCTGAAATTCGCCCTACATGAAGATGGAATCGTTAGTAATCGTAGATCAGCACGCTACGGTGAATGAATGGGAGCTTTGTACACACCGCCCGTCACGTCAGGGGAGTAATAGTGACTCGTTGTATTTTTAACCTAATAAATGTAAATATTTGTTTATTTTTTTATAAATTTATTTTATTTTTACTTTTTTTTAGACAGTATGATAGACAAGATTATAACCGTGATGAAGTCGTAACAAGGTAGTTGTAGGGGAACCTGTAGCTGAATAGAGCTTAAAAAAAAAAAGAAAAAGTAATTAATTTTTTTTATATTTATTTAAATATAAAAACGAGATGTCGCATAGTGGACTATTGTACTTGTTTTGGGAACAAGATTTCGGGCGTTCGAATCGCCCCATCTCGAAAAAAATATATTTGATTATTTTATTCTCCTTATACATATATTTGATTTTTTTAAAAATAATAAACTATTTATGAGAAACACTTGTTTTAATCAATGTCTAATTTATTTTTTTTTTAGTTTTAGAGGTATTTTTCTATTTCTATGTATACATTGATTTATAATTCTAAAAAAAAGATCATATTTTCTAAGAAAATATATGCCTTTTAATTTTTATATTAGAGATTATAATATATTTATAAAAGAATTTTATACTCTTATTTTTTTTTTTCTCATTAGTATTTATAGCGTATTTTTTAGATTTTATATTTCTTATAAAATTATTTCTAGATTTCCTAAATATAAGGGAGTCTATTTTGTTTTTTATCTTCTGTGTAGTATACATTTTTTTACTTTTATTGTATCACAAACACAAACATTTAGAGATGTTCTAAGATTTGTTGAAACAAATAAATTTTTTAGAAAATCTTTTTCAAATTATAATCTGATTTCAATTCTATTTAATTTTAAAGGATACTTTTATGATCTTTTTTTTATTATAGCTTTTTGATATATATGTTTTTATATATTTATATTTTGTATATTTAGATCAAAATCGAGAGATAGTGTTATTCAAAAAAATAAGCATTGTATTTTTTGAGTTTTTCGTGTTAGATTTTATAGCTTTTATTTTTATTTTATAAGTTCACTACTTTATATATCCTTTTTTTATTTTTTTAGACAGATAAGATTTGTTACTGAATATTTTATTTTTTTTATTCGTTTTAGATGATATTCAAAAAATATTATTATACTTAATTTATAAAAAAAAAATAAATTTTTTGTAATTTGCTAAAAAAACTTATTAGTTTTAAAATAAATGATTATTTAATAACATTTATGTACTATAAAAAATACACATAATAATATTAATTATTTGTATTTTAATTATAAAAAATTGTAATTAAAAATGGTTATTGCTGCTAAACTAATCGGTGCTTCTATTTCTACAATTGCTCTAGCTGGTGTAGGTGTTGGAATTGGACAAATTTTTGGTTCACTACTAACATCAGTTTCACGTAATCCACTTGAATCAGATAATCTATTTCGTTTTGCTATTCTTGGATTTGCGCTAACTGAAGCTATTGCTCTATTTGCCCTAATAAGGTCTTTTCTAATTCTATTTACTTTTTAATTTAAATAGCGAATAGGTTATTTTGTAATTTGCCATAATTCTTTATTAATTTAAAAAATAACTTAAAACTAAATACACCTAATGTCTATCAACCTAATGTCTATGTCTACCGTTTCTTCGAATTCTAAAGTACAAAATTCCATTCTACATGTTTTTTTTATTCCTAATTTTACGAGGGTTTTTTCTATTTCTTTTGTTTATTGCTGCACTTTTACTAGAGATAATATAATATATTTTTTTAATGTCTAGTAACACGCTTAACTGTCTTGTACTCGGTTTTTGTACCGCACTAGTGATAGTACTTAATTATAAATGATCTAAACCTAGTTCAGATCTGTCTGAACTAGACAAGCTTGAAAAAGCTGAAGAAACTATATCGGTTCTTTCAGAAGAACCGATGGAGGTTGTAGGCCTCCTAACAGATTTCGATTATACTACATGTAATTTTGTTTTCAGAACAGTAGCTTATCTGTTCTATCTGGGTTGACGCCCAGAAGCCTTTGTCCAAATTAAACAAAGAGCCATCACTCAAATTACAATTTGACTTATGGATCAAAAAAAAGCGGATAGGGCTTCACCCGAAGTTAAAAAAAAAGTTGTTAAGAAAAGGGTTATTAAAGCCGTCTACGACTACTTCTTTTCCGGTCTTTTTCAAGACCAAAGATATATTTTTTTTTTTGGGAAAAAAAAAGTCTCATCTATTGCTGCTATGCCAAAGGCAGCCTCTTCCAACGAGAAGATTAAAAAAGACAGTGTTACTTAATAAATTTATAAAATGGAAAATAATTCAAATGCTTGACTAATATTTCTAGGCGGTGCACTAGCAATCGTATGTGCACTTATTTGTCTTTACCAGACAGAGTCTTCGGTTAAAAAAATAGAAGAAGCTTTCACGGTCGCAATTGAAACACAAAAAGAGATTATTCCAGTTTCAAATGAAATTGGAATAATTTCTAATTGTATCGAATCGGGGAATCTACCTTTTGTACAATTTATTGTTTTTTCATGTGGTGTTAGGGTTTACCTAGGATGGCGACCATATTGAAGGCTGACCTTTATAAAAGATATTATTGTTCAGTTTGTAAAAATTCATCTGAATTTTTGGTCAGATAGACCGCCAACAACAACACTCGTACCGCGTGGTCCTAATGTTCGCATTTTTGTAGGCTGACGTTGGGTCGACCTAAGGTGGCGACCCTATGCTGGTCTGACACCAAATCTAGATCCGACGCCACCTGGTGCTGGTCCGACAGATTCTTCGCGAGAATCACTAGATCCGATAAATTCTTCGCGAAGCACACTGGATACGGACCGAACTTCCTTTTCCTTTAAGGAACTGCCAAAGTAGTTTAAATAAAAATAAATGTTTTTTTTTCTAAATTCAATAAATACATCTTTTTTTCTATATTGTTTTATTTCGTTTACAATTGGGCTATCACTACTTGTTTTTAGAGTAAATAATCCTATTCATTCTCTTCTGAATCTTATTGGAGTTTTTTTTTTTGGTACCTGTTTTCTATTTTTTATAAATATAGAATATTATGCTTTTCTATTCCTAATTGTTTATGTAGGTGCTATTGTTGTTCTTTTTCTTTTTATTATTATAATGCTTGAGCTAAAACTAACAAATTCTATTAGAATAAATAAAAATTTTCTTTGATATAGTATTCTTCTAATTTTTTTTATTTTTTTTATAACTATTATTTGTCTAGATATATTTTCTCTGCGTTATTTTTTTTCACTTGATAATGATAAAGTAAAACTACTTATTGAAGCAAATACATATACAAATGATATTCAATTTCTATACCAAATAGATCAACTAACTATACTAGGTCTTATACTTTATACTGAATATAAATTTAGTGTTATTCTAGCAAGCCTACTTCTTTTTATTGTTATAGTAGGTGTTCTAAGACTAACTCTGTATAGTCCTCAAGAATTTTATTATAAAACAAATACTATACTTATTAAGAGACAAGATACTATTACACATTTAATTTTTCTTATATTTGGTATAAATATAAATACTTTATTGTATTTTAAGATTAATTTTATTAGTTTTTTTTGTCCTTTTCGTCTAAGTGGTTAGGACCTTACCCTTTCACGGTAATAATACGGGTTCAAATCCCGTAAAGGATAATTTATATATGTTAATGTCACGTTCTATTTGAAAACCACCTTATGTAAATAAACAAGTTCTAGATAATCTAGGTTCAAAAAATTTTATTGTACAAAATCGAGCAACACTTATTCTACCTTCTATAATAAATCATACGTTTAAAATTTATAACGGTATTCGTACATTTACAAGAGTTGTAGGATCTGATCAAATTGGCCAAAAACTTGGCCAATTTGCCCCAACACGGAAACGACCTATCAATAAAAAACAACTAAAAGTTGTAAAAAAAAAAACACAAACAAAAAAATAATTTAATGGGACAAAAAACAAATCCTTATGGACTACGTGTAGGCATCAACCAAAAATGACGTGCATCTTGATATCATATAAATAATAATTTTTATGTTAATAATATTCCAAATATAAAAACACAGGGTCTTATTTATTCTCGTGAAAATACATATTTTAGCGGGCTTGAAGATTATCTTATAAAAATATTCAATCGAAAGTCTATTAAATATTTTAAATTTAAAATAAATTTTATACTTGTAGATTTTCGATTTTTTAAAGGAATTGGAGGAAATTTTTATGGTTTTCTAAGATACACAAAACGTTTTGGTAAAACAAAACGTAGCTTATTTTTTAAATAAATATGATTATTTCTTTTTTTAATAAACACACTTCACAATCAAAACGAAAAAAAATACAATATGCTTGTGTTCCTTATTTTGGATCTTATTTTCTACAAGTAGATCCTTATATTCCTTTTGAAGATAAAAAACTAATAGAACCAACGTTTTTTATTTTTAATTATAAATATAAACAGCAATTTTATGGGTTTATTTCTAGTCTAAAGAAAATTAATAAAATAAATATATATATATATTATTCGTTTGATGTAAGAAAATATAAACTTGAAAATTGAAAAAAAGCTAGATTTCTAGTTTTTCAAAATTATCAATCGATTTTTTTTTTTGATCAAAAAAAAACTATATTTATTTATTATTTTTGCAAAAAAATAAGACTTTATTTTCTAATTATTAAAAAAAAAGATAATATAAATTCATATAGAATACTATCTTCGATAAATTCTCTAATAAATTACCGTTGATTTAAAAGTCTTTTTATTCAAAATAAAGAATTTATAAATTACTATCCAGTAATATCAGGTATAACGCTACAACTGAATACTATTTATAATAAATTTAAAAAATCTAATTATAAATCCCGTTGCTTTACAATAAAAAAAAAAACAGCAATTAAAATACTTATTAAGTGAGTTAAGGCTTATAAATTTAAAAAAAGATCTAAAGAAAGACTTAAAGAAAAACTTAAAAGAAGATTTGATTTTATTAGACCCCCTGCCTTTACAATAAAAAAAAAAATAGCAATTAAAATACTTATTAAATGAGTTAAGGCTTACAAATCTAAAAAAAAAGATAAAAAAAGACTTAAAGTTTATAAATTTAAAAAAGAAGATAAAAAAGTATATGTATATAGAAATAGACTAAATAAAGGAAAAAAACCAAGTAAACCAACCTCAAGACGAAAGCAGCTGAATTATCTAAAAAATAAGATAAAAAAATCATATAATGATGCTCCATTTAAAGAACTTTCTCAACATGAGCAAACCCAGGCGAAGCGTCTTACGGCTAAAAAAAATAAGAATAATAGAGTGCTTTCCAAACAACAACAAAAGCAGCTGACTCATCTTACAAATAAAAATAAAGATAAGATTGATCAACGAGAACGAGAACTAAAATCAAAACGAAAAAAAATAAAAAAAAATTTCTGATTTGCTAACCTTATATTTATTTTTAAACAAAAAAAAACTGGCATCCATTTTCCAAATAAAGTTAATTATGAATTTAAAAAGAGAAAAAAAAAAAAAAAAAAAAAACAAAAAAAAAAAAAAAAAAATCAAAAAAAAAAAAAAAAAAAAAAAAAAAAAAAAAAAAAAAATACAATCATAATCAAATAAAGAAAAGTCCACGTAGAAAAAAGAATAATAAGAAGCTAAAACAAAAAAAAATTCATTATTTTTTCCAACGATCAAAAAGATTTCGTCGATATTTTCTAGGTCTGTATAATTCAAAAAAGTCATGAAAAAAAAGAGAAAAAAAAAAATTTATAAAAAAATTTAAAAAATTTAAGCCAACAAAGATTCAACGACAAATAAAAAAACGTTTTAAACCTTTTATTTATAAAAAGAAAAAAAAATTTAAAAAAAAAAAACCTTATATATTTAAAAAACTTTATATATCTAAACATCTATTTAAAGTAGGTAGAAATAAAAAAAAACGTACAACTAAAAAGCTAAAATTTATTATTTATAAAATACTATATATAAATTTTATTAAATCAAAAAATTGAATTTTTACATGAAATAAAAAAGTTTATCTATACAATAAAATAGTTCTAAAACTTCTAAAAAAAAAAAATATACTTAAGAAAAATAAAAAATCATTTTTTTTTAAAAAATTTCTTAAATCAAATCAATATAATCTATTTAAAAATAAGTATTATACCCAATGAAAAAATTATTCTTATCGACGAAGAAGATGATTTCATTATAAAACAAATCGAAACAAAATAAAATACTATAGTAAGAAACTAAAAAAAAATAATGTTAAATTTTATTATTATATGTATCGATTTGCTGATAAAAATAAAAAAAAATATTATTTTAAAAAGAATTATAGAAATAATCGGATACGTTGGTATGAAAAACAAAGACAAATTAAAATTAATAAAGATCGTAAGAAAATTAATTTTATTATATATAGTAAAAAAATGAAACAAACAGTTCATAATCCATGAACTAAAAAATCTTTTATTTCTAGGCAAACAAAAAAAATACAAAAAAAAATAAAATTTATTACTTATCGACTTAATACACAACAAAAATTTAAATATTCAAAGAAAATCATTCGTAATCAACAAAAATATTCATCACTTAAAAAAAAAAGTTTTTTTAAAACTAAAGTAAAGAAGTGATTTTATTTTAAATCCGTAGTATTTCCACATAAACCACTAAATATTTTTAATTTTAAAAAAATTAAAAATAGACTAAAGCTTCTACTAAATAATCGAATTACGCTGTGTTATGTGAATGTTAGATCACTAACTCGACTTGCTTTTGATGATCGAGCTAAAAAAGCAAATATTAAATATCGTGCCTTTGTTCTTAAATATTCAAGAATACCTCGTTCCTTTATTCTAAATGAAATAGTTAAAGTAAAAAAATCAAATATTTATCTAAAAAAACTACTTCGAAGTATAGAACGTCGTTATAGGTATGTAGCTATTTTTATTAAAGATAGAGTACGCATTACTTTTTTTTGTATATTTAGAAAAAAAACTTCCTTTCTAGCTAATTTTTATGCTTATGCTTTTTCTAAACTAACTCGTAAATATAAAGAAACTGTTTTTATTCGTTTTCTTATCAAACTTCTAAAATCTGCTACAATTAATCGTAAAGAAATTGTTGGAGTACGTTTTCGGTTTAAAGGACGAATTAATCGTTGACGTCGAACAAAATATATTGTAGGACAAAAAGGTGTTTGAAATCATACTTCAATTAGAACGGTCGTAGATTATGCTCAAAGTTCAGCTGTAACTAAAAAAGGAAGACAAGGACTATCTATTTGACTATGTTATAAATCAGATTTTAGTAATATTCTACGTAATACTTTTATAAACTATATAAAATTTTCTATTAAATAATTCAATATATATAAATGATTCAGCCTATTTCACGTTATTTTCGAAAAAATAATCGATCACGTTTTTGTAATACCTATGAAAATAAAAGTTGTTATCTTTGTTTTGGTAAATTTGCTATTCAAGCTATTGAAAAAGGTACACTAACTGTTGAACAAATCGAAGCTGTTCGTCGAACAATAAGTAGTCCAATTAAACGAAAAGGAAAAATTTGAATTCGGGCTTATCCCGATTCACCCCATACTTCTAAACCACAACAGACACGAAGAGGTAAGGGTAAAGGTAATGTTGATTATTGATTTTGCCATATTAAACCAGGGCGCATTATTTTTGAAATAGATGTTAGTTTTCGTAAAATAGCTGTACTTAAATCAACTTTTCCCTATGCACTAATGAAACTCCCTTTTAAAGCACAAATTATTACTCGTAATTTTTAATTAATGTATCTTTTTATTGTATTCTCTCCACTGCTATCTACAATCATTACTGGTCTAACTAGCCATTGAATAGGTAAACTAGGTGCAAAAATTATCTCACCTAGAGGAATTTTTTTTTCTCTTATACTGTCTATTTACGCTTTTTACGATATTGTTCTAAGTCATTCTCCTGTTCTTATTCGAATTAGTCCTTGAATAACTACGGAACTAAGTATAATTTATTGAGGTTTTCTTTTTGATACGCTTACTTGTGTAAGACTTATTGTTGTAACTTCAATTTCATTTTGTGTACACGTATACTCAACTATTTATATAGAAGAAGATCCGCATCTACCACGTTTTAGATCTTATCTTTCATTTTTTACTTTTTTTAGGCTAAGACTTGTTACAGCAGAAAACTTTGTTCAAATATTTGTAGGATGAGAAGGTGTTGGTCTCTGTTCATATCTTCTTATTAATTTTTGATTTACACGTCTTCAAGCAAATAAATCTGCAGTAAAAGCTAGAGTAATAAATCGAATTGGAGATTTTGGACTATCTATTGCTATTTTTACAATTTATTCTGTTTTTGGTTCAGTCGATTATTCAACTGTTTTTTCTAGGGCTCCAGTCATTGCGAATCTTACTGTACCTTTTTTTAGTTTTACTAGAAATCTTCTGGACTTTATTTGTTTTTTTATTTTTGTAGGCGCAGTAGGAAAATCAGCGCAAGTAGGTCTTCATACTTGACTACCTGATGCAATAGAAGGTCCTACACCAGTGTCAGCGCTTATTCATGCAGCAACTAGGGTAACCGCGGGAGTTTTTCTTATTTGTCGTTGTTCGTCTCTTTTTGAATATGCACCTAATGTATCTTTTATTGTAACAATTCTAGGAGGCAGGACTGCTTTTCTTGCAGCAACAACTGGTCTAGTTCAAAATGATCTCAAACGTGTTATTGCATATTCAACTTGTAGCCAGCTAGGATATATAGTTTTTGCTGCTGGTCTTTCTGGTTATACTGTTTCAATATTTCATCTATCAAATCATGCTTTTTTTAAAGCACTTCTTTTTCTAGGTGCTGGATCTGTTATTCATGCAATGGCGGATGAGCAAGATATGCGTAAAATAGGTGGACTCATTAATCTGCTTCCGCTGACATATATAACCACTAGAGTAGGTTCGCTAGCTCTTAGAGGTTTTCCATTTCTAACTGGTTTTTATTCAAAAGATGTAATTCTTGAACTTGCTTATGGTAGTTTTACTATTGAAGGTCGGTTTGTACATACACTAGGTTCGCTAGTAGCTTTTTTTACTGCTTATTATTCAATTCGTCTAGTAGCTCTTGTCTTTAGACGTCCAGTAAATGGTCTTCGTAGCAATTATGAGCAGGCACATGAATCACCTATACCAATAAAATTTCCACTGATTGTTCTTTCTTTTGCTAGTCTTTTTGTTGGTTATACTAGTCGCGATATAAGAATTGGTCTAGGAACTGATTTTTGAGGTAATTCACTTTTTATTTATCCAAGTAAACTATATAGAATTGAAATAGAATGACTAAGTACTTTTATTAAAATAATTCCTCTAATTTTTTCATTTAGTGGAATAGCTTTTGCTTTTTTTAATTATTCAAATCAGGGATTTAAAAATAATTTTTATTTTCTATATTTTAAACAAACTAAATTTAGACGTCTACTGCATAGGTTTCTAAATCGTAAATGATTTTTTGATAAAATTTATAATGAGTGTGTAGCTGCTCCAATACTTTATATTGGATATCATCATACATATCAAAATATAGATCGTGGTCTAATTGAACTCTTTGGACCACATGGATTCGTAACTCTATTTTATACAAGTTCTAGTCAAATAAATAGTATTCATCTAAGTTATGTGCATCGTCGTGTATTTATTTTCCTAAGAGCACTAAGATTTCTATTTATAAGTCTTCATTATTGATTTATTTTTATTTCAATTGAAATAGTTATTTGTATTTTTATTGTTTTTCTATTTATATTTTTTTTAATTTTTTTTTTGAAAAGATGACTGAGTGGTTTAAAGTGCTAGTTTGCTAGATTAGAGTTCTTTTAAAAGAACCAAGGGTTCGAATCCCTTTCTTTTCGATTTGATTATAAACGGATATCCGTTAATGGTAAACGGTTTGCCTTCCAAGCAGAAACTGTGGGTTCGATTCCCACTATCCGTAATTAATTTATATGTTTAATGAATAAATCACATGATGCTCATAGAAGACTTAATCGTATAAGAGGCTATTTTTATCGAAAAGGTAAAACAGAAAATAGAGAAAATACGCTATTTAAAATTTTTATAAATAATTCAAAAGCTAAAATTCCTTTTAAATGAATTCCAGGTTTTCTAAGTTTTAGTAAGCTTACAGTATATATAAATCTAAAAAAAATTATTAAAGGGTATTCAACAAAAAAAAAGATTATTTACAAAATTAAACCGCGTCTAGGACGTGATTCTAGTCAAAAAAGTTATCTACTGCTAGCCCCAACAGTAACAAAAGGATCAAAAATTGCAAAACGATTTAAAGGTCGTCTAGAAAAAGAATTTAAAGGACTACGTAAAACTGTTTTTAAACGTTCTACAGATCTGAGTAAAAATGAGCCTGTTTTTTTTGAAAAACGTGATTTTCTTCATAAAATGGCGTATAGTGTACTACCAAAATATCGTTGAATAAAAAAGAAAAAAAAAATTAAAAAAAAAAAACGTAAATTTCGTTCGAAAAGAAAAACGTTTAAAAAAATATATAAAAAATTTATACGTATTAAAACTCGTTTTAATAGATTAAAGAAAAACTATTTTTTATCTTAAGTAGCTCAGCGGTAGAGCGCCCGGCTGTTAACCGTGCGGTCATTGGTTCGATCCCAATCTTAAGAGTTTAATTTTAAGCATTAGACGGATATCTAGGCAATAAAGAAATTAACGTATAAATTACGAAAAAAAACATGTAGATATTTTCTTAAATATGTTTTTTTTAATAGAGAAAACTCACTCAGTTTGAGATAAGTTGACTAAGTGAACTGAAACATCTAAGTAACTTAGGAAAGAATAAATCAACGGAGATTTCGTTAGTAGTGGTGAGCGAACCCGAATAATTTTTAAATAAAGTTTATTTAAACCATGTGAATTAGTTTTAAATTTTAACAAATTTTATTGAAAAATCTAGCAAAAAAGAGTGAAAGCCTCGTAACACGTTTAAATAAAGTAAATCGCACTTATTAATGCAAAGCATATGAGATGTCTAGGGCATAAGTAACTTTTGAATAAGTAAACCTAATTGGTCTTGGAGACTAGACCGTGCTATAAGTAAAACGAAATATGCTATTTTGTTTGAACCTTGGAGAACCACCTTCAAATTAATATAAACTTAATTTATTGTCCGATAGTGTACAAGTACTGTGAAGGAAAGATGAAAAAGAATCTAAAAAGAAGTTAAATAGAACTTGAAATCTAATGCAAATAATCAATAAAAGGAAAAATTAATATTAATTTTCTGCTTATGTACCTTTTGCATAATGGGCCAGTTACTTTTTTTTTTGAGTAAGTTGAAATCAATAAAGATAGAAACAGAGCGAAAGCGAGTTTAAAAAAGCGCTAAATTCAAAAAAAAAGACCCGAAACCAAGTGATCTATGCATGAGTAAGTTGAAATTTGTCGTAACTGATAATGAAGGACTGAACCCACGCTTGTTGCAATAAGCGGGGATAACTTGTGCATAGGGGTGAAAGGCTAATCAAACTTGGAGATAGCTGGTTCCCCGCGAAATTTATTTACGTAAAGCCTTTTATAAACTATTTATGGTGTAGAGCACTCAATGAGTACGGGGGGTATTTTACTTTACCAAATTCAAGGAAACTTCGAAAACATAAATTATGCTATAAAAGAGTCAGTCTTTGGATGCGAAGGTCCAAAGACAAAAGGGAAACAGCCCAGATCGTTTAATAAGGTCCTTAAAAAAAAATAAGTGAGAAAAAGGCTTATGATATTGTGACAATCAAAAGGTAGGCTTGGAAGCAGCCATCCTTGAAAGAAAGCGTAATAGCTCACTGGTCTAAATAATTGATTAACCTTGAAAATGTAGAGGGACTTAATTTTTTTACCGAAGTAACGATTAAAAAATATAATTTTAAGGTAGCGGGGCGTTTTAAAAAAATTATCTTTTTTGTTAAAAAAAGATAAGATAAGGGATTGATTTTGCTGGCATGAGTAACGATAAATTAAGTAAAAATCTTAATCGCTGAAAATCTCCGGGTTATTAGGTTTGGGATCGTCCACCTAGTATGTTAGTCGGCCCCTAAGAATGAAGAGCGAAAGCTAAATTTGATGGGAAATCCTTTTTTATTATTAAAATTATTAAAATCATTAGTAGTATACTATATTATATGAGTTTATATTACTATTAATGATTTTACAAGAAAGATATATTGAATAAAAAAGACCGTACTCAAACCGACACAGGTAGATAAGTTTAATAAACTAAAGCGCGCGAATGAAATATGAAGAAGGAACTCGGCAAAATGACTCTGTAACTTCGGGAAAAAGAGGACCCAAAAAAAATTAATTTTAATTTTTCAAGAGGTGTCACTAAAGAGGGAGGGGCGACTGTTTACTAAAAACACAGGTCTCTGCAAACTCGAAAGAGGAAGTATAGGGACCGATACCTGCCCGGTGCTGAAAGGTGAAAAATAAACGTTTTCGCGTAAGTTTAAAACCCCAGTAAACGGCGGCTGTAACTCTGACGGTCCTAAGGTAGCGAAATTCCTTGTCGGGTAAGTTCCGACGTGCATGAATGGTATAACGACTTCTCCACTGTCTCCTTCATATGTTCGGTGAATTTGAATTGTCCGTGCAGATGCGGATGTTTTATGGCTAGACGGAAAGACCCCGTGCACCTTGACTAGATCTCTATATTGTTTTAATACGAAAATTGTATAGCATAGGTAATCTGCTAAGAATTT
>Ga0209358_10000416_pt1 | contig 37759 bp, 49 predicted proteins | sample LauGreFa1BDMLBSN_2_FD_187574 | JGI IMG/M metagenome (GOLD analysis project Ga0209358, IMG submission 187574) | Freshwater lake microbial communities from Lake Michigan, USA - Fa13.BD.MLB.SN (SPAdes) (version 2) | ecosystem: Environmental > Aquatic > Freshwater > Lake | place: Lake Michigan, USA... | reverse complement strand
CTGTACAAACCCAATTTGGCGTACCAGCCCCACAAGCCTACGCTAGAATCACTAACTTCTTTGGCACTAAAGACCAAATCCAAGTCCAAGTCGCTATTCATTATGACGAGTCGGCAAGGCATGGCAACATGGCTACAGTCAAAGAAAACGCACACTATATCAACATGGAAGATTTAAAGGGTGATCTAGTCCCGGCCATTTACGAGGTTCTAAAGACCTATAGCGACTATGCTGGCGCAGAAGATTGTTAATTTTTAGGCAGTTTTTTACGATTTCTTTGCATTAGTATAAACATAGCAAAGGAATTTTTATGAAAATCGCCGTATATGCGATTAGCAAAAACGAAAAACAGTTTGTCAAAAACTTCTGCGAATCCAGCAGTTTGGCGGACTACATTATGATCGCCGACACGGGGTCCACGGATAACACGGTCGAGGAGGCCAAAAAGTATGGGGCTGTTGTTCATAGCATTTGCATTTCTCCTTGGCGCTTCGATCACGCTCGGAACGCCGCTCTGGCACTACTTCCCGCCGACATTGACGTCTGCATATCGCTAGACCTAGACGAGCAGTTAGAGCCAGGGTGGCGCGATGAAATAGAGCGACTCTGGACACCCGAGACAACGCGCATGAGCTATAAGTTTGACTGGGGACACGGCAAGGTGTTCTACAGCACCAAGCTACACAGCCGCAAGGGGTACCACTGGCACCACCCCTGCCACGAGTACATACGACCCGACCACAGAACAAAAGAGGTCTGGGCGTACTCTGAGATGTTGCTAATTACGCACCACCCCGACGAGACTAAGTCCCGGGGTCAGTACCTAGATTTGTTGGAGATGTCGGTCAAGGAAGACCCAAACTGCCCACGTAACGCCTTTTATTACGCCAGGGAGCTGACATACTACCAGAAGTGGGACGAGGCCCTGGTCGCATTGCAAAAGTATCTAGCGATGCCAGAGGCGACGTGGGATAACGAAAGATCGTACGCCATGCGGCTGATTGGTAACTGCCACGACAGCCTAGGCCAAGACGGAATGAACTGGTACCGACGCGCGGTATCTGAGGATCCAAGCGTTCGGGAGACATGGTGCGAGCTGGCGCAGGCGTGTTACAGAAAGGGATTGTGGGAGGAGTGCTACGGTGCCGCCTGCAACGCGCTCAAGCTAACCCAATGCACCCACGTCTACACAATCGACGCAAGTAACTGGAAGGCAAGACCGCACGACCTGGCAGCAATCGCAGCGCACCACCTAGGATTTAAACAAGAAGCAATCAAGCACGGCACTAACGCCCTAGAATTTGAACCCAATAACGAGCGACTATTAAAAAACCTCGAGTATTATAAGGAATAGATATGGCACAAGCAGGCTATACACCGATTAGTTTATACTACAGCACCACGGGCGCCGCCGTACCAACGGCCGGCAATTTAGTCCCCGGCGAGTTGGCGCTTAACACTAACGACGGTAAGCTGTACTTTAAGAACAGTTCTAACGTCGTCACGCTGTTAGCGCAGAGCGGCGCCGCCTCGCCAGTCACGACCATATCATTTGGCTCTACTGGGCTGACTCCCTCAACGGCAACGTCGGGGGCTGTTACGGTGGCTGGCACATTGGCAGTGGCAAATGGCGGCACAAACTCAACCGCCACACCCACAGCCGGCGCGCTACCTTACGGCACGGGAACGGCGTATGCGTTTACCGCGGCCGGTACTTCCGGTCAACTTTTGCAGTCTAACGGAGCGGCTGCTCCAACATGGTTCACACCCAATTACGCAACCACAGGTAAAGCCATCGCCATGGCGCTTGTCTTCGGAGGATAAAAATGGCAAATCCCAATATCGTCAATGTAACAACAATCTACGGTAACACCACGTATGTTGCCCTAAGCACTACAAGTGCAACCACCTTCTTATCAAACGCCGCGTCTAGCGGCTTAGTGTATAAGGTAAACAACATCGTGGTCTCTAACGTCAACGGATCAACGGCCGCCAATGTAACGGTCTCGGTAAACTCAGCCGCGGCTGGTGGTGGTACACCCTACGATCTGGCATATCAGATCTCCGTGCCAGCAGGCGCGTCCCTAATCGTTACCGACAAGTCAACCTCGTTTTATTTAATGGAGAACCAATCCGTAGTGATTACAGCGGGAACAGCTAATTATTTAGAAGCCGTTCTTTCCTACGAAAGCATTAACTAAGAGGCATCAATGTCTGATCGCTACAAAGGCGCCATACTTTCACCCACTGCACCGACTGTTACACCACAGTCGGCTGGTGGTGTATACACGCTTTCACAACAGCTACAGTATCAAGGTCAGGGTGTTTGGCCCAGTGCCGTTAACTATCCGATAAATAACTCCCTACGCTTTCGGTCTAGTGCTTCTGCTTATTTAAATAGAACTTTTGGAACACCCACAAGTACAACTACTTGGTCATTATCCTTTTGGCTTAAAAGAGGAAATTTAACTGCTAATGCACAAGTTTTTAGTGCTGGCGGTGATTTTATTTATTTCGGTGGTGGAACTTTTACAATTAAAGCGGTTAGTGGTGCGGTTTTAGAAACAACTCAAGTATTTCGTGACCCATCCGCTTGGTATCACTTCCTTGTAGTAGCCGATACTTCTAATGCAACTGCTAATAATAGAGTTCGCTTATATGTTAACGGAACAGAAGTAACTGCATTTTCTAGCAGAACAAACCCATCGATAAGTGCCGCCACTATTTTTAATGCTTCATCGTCAAACAATAGAATTGGTGGAACTGGAAGCACAGAGTTTTTTGACGGCTACCTAACCGAAGTAAACTTTATCGATGGTCAAGCCCTAACCCCATCTTCATTTGGTACAACGGACGCTTACGGTATCTGGCAGCCTATCCCATACACAGGAACATACGGCACTAATGGGTTCTATTTACCATTTACAGATAACTCTGCTCTGACTACATCATCGAATGTGGGATTAGGAAAAGATTTCTCAGGCAACGCAAACTATTGGACTACAAACAATATCAGTATTACCGCTGGCTCCACATACGACAGCATGACCGATGTGCCTACGCTGACAAGTGCTACTGCGGCTAATTATTGTACATTAAATGCGGCTTTACAAGCTGGTGGTTATACATTAAACGATGGTAATCTTAATTGGGCTAGAACAGGTGCAACAGGCGGGGGAAGTGACCGCTCTCAGTTTGGCACGATTGGAGTTACATCAGGCAAATGGTATTGGGAATTTACTGCTGGGACTACTAACGCAAATAGCTTACCAGCATTTGGAATTGCAATCGGGAGTGCATCTACACAGTCTTGGGCTGGTAGTCAAACAGGTGCTTACATTTACAATTCAGATGGAACTAAAAATATAAGCGGCACAAACTCAGCTTATGGTGCTTCATTTACAACGGGCGATATTATTGGTGTAGTTTTTGATGCCGATGCTGGAACGCTAACATTTTATAAAAACAATACAAGTCAAGGTACAGCCGCATCAGGTCTTACATCAGGCCCTTACTTTCCAGCAGTTACTCGCTCAGTCGGTGGTGGCGGTTCTAACGGAACAGAGATTGCCAACTTCGGTCAAAGACCATTCGCCTACACCCCACCAACAGGCTTTAATAGACTAAACACATACAACCTCCCAACGCCTACGATATTGGACGGGGATCAATATTTTAATGCAGTTACTTATACTGGAACTAGCGGAACGCAATCAGTAACAGGTGTTGGTTTTCAACCTGATTTTGTATGGATAAAAAATAGAACTAGCACCTTGTCTCATGTGTTACAAGATGCTGTAAGAGGTACAACTGCTTATTTAGTTTCAAATGCTACAACAGCAGAAAACACAAACACTGCAAGTAATTGGTTTAGGTCTTTTAATTCTGATGGTTTTACTGTTGCAACATTAACCGACCCTGGCGGTGTATCAACAAACGAATGGAATAATACTGGCTATAACTATGTTAGTTGGAACTGGAAAGCCAACGGAGCAGGCTCATCCAACACCCAAGGCACAATAACCTCAACCGTCTCCGCAAACACGACCGCTGGATTTAGTATTGTTACTTGGACTGGTAACGGAGCGTCAAGTGCAACAATTGGTCATGGTCTTGGCGTAGCACCCAGTATGATTATTGTTAAAAATCGTTCTGCAACATGGGGATGGTTTGTATACAACAGATTCCTTACCAATCCTAATACAGGCAGACTGCAATTAAACTTAACAAACGGAGAAATTGCTGGTGGAACACCTGGACCTTGGAACAATACTGCTCCAACTTCTACTGTATTTAGTTTAGGAGATAGCACCTTCCCAGAAGTCAACGGCTCTGGAAATTTAATAGTAGCCTACTGCTTTGCTGCCGTATCAGGTTACTCTGCATTTGGCTCATACACAGGTAATGGTTCTACTGATGGGCCATTTGTATATACAGGATTTAGACCAAGGTTTGTAATGATTAAGGCTTCTTCTATTTCTGGAGAGAATTGGTATATCGTGGATTCATCAAGAAGTCCATACAATGCCGCTATTTTGTATTTAAGCCCTAACAATTCAGATGCAGAAGCATCTCCTGGGGCGGCACAGTTTTTTGACTTTTTATCAAATGGATTTAAATTAAGAGTTAGCGGTTCATATTCTAATTCAAGTGGCGCAACCTATATCTACATGGCATTTGCCGAAAACCCCTTCAAGATCTCTAGGGCAAGATAATGAGTAAACGATATCCAGGCGGTATTATCCGCAAGACTCCTCAGACACCAAGCCAGACATCTGCTCAGGGTATTTGGGATATGGCGTCCGTCACTCAAGCTGTTAAAGAGAATAACTGGCCCATCGCTGGCGTTCCCGATCCGATTAGTAAGTCCTTGCGTTTTAGAAGCTCGGCTAGTGCGTATTTGAATAGAACTCCAGCTAGTGCTGGTAATCGTCAAATTTGGACATGGAGTGGATGGGTTAAAAGAGGTGCATTAAGTTCAGGTTCTTATATGGACTTGTTTACAGCTCTTACAGATGGGAATAATTTTACAGAAATAAGATTTCACTTTAATACTAATGACGATACATTAGTTTTTACTGATGTTGCTGGCGGCACTACTTACGGAACTTATAGCACCAATGTGTATCGTGACCCATCTGCTTGGTATCACATTGTTTGTTCTGTAGATACAACCCAAGCAACTAGCACAAACCGAGTAAAACTATATGTTAATGGTGTGCAAGTAACCCAAAATGCTGGTGGTAGTGGTTATCCATTACAAAATACAAATACAAACATAAACGCAGCGGTAGAACATCGCCTTGGCGGTATAGCAACATATGGTCGTTACTTTGACGGCTACATGGCTGAGGTCAACTTTATTGATGGTCAAGCACTACCACCATCGGCCTTTGGCTCCCTTAACGATCAAACTGGCGTGGGCCAGCCCATCGCCTACACAGGTACTTACGGAACAAATGGCTTTTACTTGCCGTTCTCTAATACTGCTTCGACCGCAACACTAGGTAACGACTTCTCTGGTAACTCCAACAATTGGACGACTAATAACATCTCGTTAACGAGCGGGTCTACCTATGACTCTATGGTCGATGTCCCAACCCAGTGGATACCTTACAACACAGCGGGCGATACAGGAGGTTTGTGGCGGGGGAATTATTGTGTGTTGAATCCATTAACTCCTGTTAAAGCAAGTATTTTAAATGCAAATTTAACTGTAAATGCTGGAAATAGATATTCTATTGCTACTATTGGAATGTCATCAGGCAAATGGTATGCTGAAATGACTGTTACTACTGCTGGTACAGAATCAAGTTGTGGGATTGCTACCCAGCCTGATGTTGTTGGATCTTATGTTGGTAATAATACTAACTCATGGGGATATTACAATAGTAACGGAGAAAAATACAATAACTCAATAGGAGTTACTTATGGAGCAACATATACAACTGGTGATGTAATTGGAATTGCTTTTGATGCTGATGTTGGAACTTTAACTTTTTACAAAAACAATGTAAGTCAAGGAACTGCATTTACTGGACTAACTAGCGGTCCATATTATTTTGCAATATCTGGAAGAACATCAGGAACACCAAATAATTGCTCAATTAACTTTGGGCAACAGCCATTTGTCTACACCCCACCAAGTGGCTTTAAGACCCTATGTACGACCAACTTACCTACTCCTACGATTGGTGCTACTGCGGCTACAACAGCGAATAAGTATTTTGATGCAACAATTTGGACAGGGGATAACACAACACCAAGAAGCATTACCAACTCAGGCTCAATGCAACCTGATTTTGTTTGGTTAAAATCTCGCAGTAATGCTTATCAACATAATCTGTACGATGCGGTTCGTGGTGCTGGTTCGGCTTATGCTTTATCTAGCGATTCAACTGCCGCAGAAGGTGGCAACTCAAATGTGTATGGATTTTTATCCGCATTCAATTCCACAGGATTCCAAGTAACACAGGGAACTGCTGGTAGCGGTGGCGCACCTAATGGCAATGCTTACACAAACCAAACAAGCACTACTTATGTAGGCTGGCAATGGCGAGCATCTAACGCAACAGCCGTAACCAACACAGCAGGTTCTATTACATCTACAGTAAGTGCTAATACAACTGCTGGATTTAGTATTGTTACTTGGACTGGAAGCGGTAGTAATTCTGACCAGACAGTAGGAACAGGTTTATCTACAGCATTAGATTTTATAATTACAAAACCAAGAACTGCGAATGTTGGAACAGACTCGTGGTTAGTTTATACATCAGCTATCACATTAAATCAAAACGAGTGTTTAATACTAAACTCAACAAGTGCAAAAATAACAACTGCCGACCAAGGAACTCCTAGCAGAGCAGCAACTGCTGGGCAATTAAAACTTTTTGCTGGAACTTTGGCTGGTTTAAACAATCAAAACATGAATGCAAGCGGTGTTAATTATGTAGCTTACTGTTTTCATGCTGTCGCTGGCTATAGTGCATTTGGCTCATACACAGGTAATGGTTCTAGTGATGGAACTTTTGTGTTTACTGGATTTAGACCTAGGTATGTGATGATTAAGCGTACAAACACTACTGGAGATTGGATTGTTTACGATTCCGCAAGAAGCACTTATAACGGCATAACTTCTGAAATATATCCAAACCTTAGTAATGCAGAAGATAACAGCAGTGTAGATTTAGATTTTGTATCAAATGGAATTAAATTACGCAACAGCGGATCTGGAGTAAATGCTTCAGGCGATACCTACATATACGCTTGCTTTGCCGAATCACCCTTTAAATACGCTTTAGCTCGATAACTTTTTACAGGAGTAAATAACATGAGTAACTTTGCAGTAGTACAAAACGGACAGGTAGTACAGATTGTCCCCTTAGATGTGCCGTTTACCGTAGGAGCTAAGACCTATTCTGGTTCTTTCCTGCGCTCTTCAACACCTGCCGAGAAGCTCGAAGCTGGTGTGTGGGAAATCATTCATGGCGCCCGCCCTGATGACAGATACTACTGGGTCTCTGGTCCAAGCTATCGTGTCAACGAAACTAACAGCACCGTAGAGGCTACATACTCTGGCACCGCTAAGAACCTAGATGACCTAAAGAAAAACGCTAAGTCTCAAGTCCGTGCTTCTGCTTACTCTTTACTAGTTCAAACAGACTGGATGGCGGTTAAGGCATTTGAGACTAGCACAACCGTTCCTACTGAGTGGGCTACATGGCGAGCTGAGATCCGTACCCAAGCTGGTGCTGCTGTAACGGCAATTGACGCCGCTACCGACATTGACAGTTTAATTACTGCCTCTGCCGTAGTCTGGGCTAATGACCCTAACTATGTAGCACCTGTTCAAGAGGAAATAAATGTCGGAGCTAATTGACAAAAACGAGGCGGCGTTATCCGCGCACGAGGCGGTCTGCGCCGAGCGCTACAAGGGCATTAACGCACGACTAAAACGCATCGAGCAGATCCTAGTCGGTTCGGCTGGATTTATTATAGCGACCATGATTGCATTACTCGTAAAACTACACTAATAAAAATGAATAATGTCAGACCCACTTGGCTTTTTAGAAGGAGCAAAATCTCTTAGTAGTTCCCTGGACTCCGCCCGAAGCGTGAGTAAGGAACTATCCACCAGCATCGCTAACGTACAAAAAGAAGCAACCGACCTAGCCCAGCAGCGTGCCCAAGAGCGCGCCAAGGCACAGCGGTTTCACGTCGACCAGACCATACTAAAGGCGTTTGACGAGTTCAAGATAATCGAGGAAGTAAAACGCCTCGAGCAAAAGATGAAGGCCGAGGTAACACGAAACTACGGCCCCAAGGCGTGGGATGACATACAGGTCATCAAGGCGCGACTCTTAAAGGAGAAAAAAGAAAATGAAAAACTATTTAACCAAGACCTACACGAAATTAAAAGAGTGCAGCTCTACTGTTTTCTCGTGGCTGCTCTCGTTGCCTGGTACGCTGTATGGGGCTATAAAGGGTAAGAGATAATGTTCCCAATCACGGCACTATTTGATATTGGCACCAAGCTAATCGACAAGCTAATCCCAGACCCAGAGGCTAAGGCCAAGGCACAACAAGAGCTCATCAAGCTCCAGCAAGAGGGCAAGTTAGCCGAGCTAAACGCCGACAACATCGAGGCACAGGAGCTTACCAAGCGCCAGCAGGCCGACATGGCAAGCGACTCGTGGCTGTCCAAAAACATCCGCCCAATGACACTGATCTTTATACTGATCGTGTACACCATATTCGCCGCCATGAGCGCCGCAGACATCGAGGTCAACAACAACTACGTTGAGCTCCTGGGCCAGTGGGGCATGCTGATTATGTCCTTCTATTTCGGCGGACGCTCGCTGGAGAAGATCATGGAAATGAAGAAAGGCAAGAATGAACCTAAGCCCTAACTTTACACTAGAAGAACTAACCGCCAGCGAGGTGGCGCAGCGCAAGGGGCTAGACAACACCCCAAACGCTAGCGAAGTAGCTAACCTAGTACGCACCGCAGAGTTATTAGAACAAGTCAGATCGCTACTTAACAAGCCGATCCTTGTAAACTCAGCGTTTCGCTCTAAACCAGTTAACGACTCTGTCGGTAGCAAGGACACTAGCCAGCATAGGATAGGTTGTGCCGCCGATATCAGAGTCCCCGGCATGACCCCCAAACAGGTGGTCCAGGCCTGCATCGATGGAGGAATACCATTTGACCAGATCATTGAAGAGTTTGGCTCCTGGACGCATATCAGCGTGCCAAACACTAAAGACACCGCGCCCCGTAAGCAGGCGCTTATTATCGACAAAACAGGCACGAGAGCCTTTTCTTAGCATAAATTTGCATTAGTATATAGCAAACTAACGAGGAGACTCTATGTTACGACATCACCTGGCGGTGTACGCCTGCGCGATTGCGCTTGTCTGGGGCGTGTGTTTTCACGACCCCCTAGCTAAATGGGCCATGGCCAGCACCCCATTCCAGTGGGTTGCCGACTCAACCGTTGAGCTAATTGAACACTTTGAGGGAAAGCGCTACCGCGCCTACCAAGACTACGGCGGCAACTGGACGACCGGCATTGGCCACCTAATACGCCAAAAGGATGCCCATTTGCTCCATAGGGAGCTTTCTGAGGCCGAGGTGGTGGGTATCCTACACCGGGACTTAGAAAAGTGCTCTACGGCCCTAGAATCGGCTTTAAACAGCATTCCCAAGCGGCACCAGATAGACGCCCTGATGAGCCTGTGCCACAACATTGGACCGGACAACATGGCCCGATCTGAGGTAGTTAAGCACTTTAACGACGGCAACGTACACAAGGCCGGGGACGCGTTCCTTAACTGGAGCACCCCGCCGGTACTTAAAAAGCGCAGACAAATAGAGCGCTCGTTGTTTTTAGCTGGGGCGTAAACGCCCACTATTTTGCATTAGTAGATATAGAACCACTAACCTGAAGGAACCACCATGGACGGCTTTAAATCATCACCAAAGATGCAGTGCTTCAAAGAAGGCGGCGCTGTTAAATATAAGTCACGCCACTCTGAGAAATCAGAGATGAGCGAAGACATTGCACAAGACAAGAAGGTCGTCAAGAAGGCGTTTGCCATGCACGACAAGCAGTCACACGAGGGCGAGAAGACTAACCTGTCCAAGCTCAAAAAAGGTGGCCGCATGAAGAAAGAGGGCGGTTGCGTTGGTCGCTATAAGGACGGCGGTAAAGTAAAAAAATATAACATGGGCGGCATGGCATCTTATGACCAAGCAATGCAAGACCCAAAAGCTAAAAAAATGATGCGCGATGCAAGTTTAGCTAGAACATTAAAAGCCAACCCTATCAGCGAAACAGAACTTTCAAGTATTAGCGACAGCGGCGCAGCAAAAGGTTTGCGCAACTACGGCCGCATGTATAAGCAGGGATTGGGAATGAAACCTGATACCACCTACGAATACAAGAAGGGTGGTAAAGTAAAAAAGTGTGCTGAGGGTGGCTCGTTAAAATCTGTCGACGCAGAAGAGAACCCTGGCCTGGCCAAACTCCCAACCAACGTCCGTAACAAGATGGGCTACGCTAAAAAAGGCGGTAAAGTAAAAAAGTGTGCTGACGGCGGTATTGTAGACAATATTAAAGCCGTCGGTAAAAAATTGTACGAAAACGTGATGGGTACACCAGAACAAAACAAGGCAGCCGCCGAGCAAGAGAAGGCGATTGCAGAAAAAGATCCATCTAGCTACGAGGCAAAGTACCGTAAACTAACTGGTAAAAAACGCGGCGGAAAGGCTTGCTAATATGCCAATAGAGTCTAAACAACAGCAGAAGGCGATGTACGCCGCCGCGGCCGGTAAGTCAACCCTTGGTATCCCCAAGAAGGTTGGCAAAGAGTTTGTTAAGGCCGGCAAGGCAAAACCAAACCTTCCACAAAAAGTAACTAAACGCGCATCCGGCAGGGGACGTTAATTTATGGCCTACTCTGGTACAACTAACCAGACCAAGATCAACGTAGATCAGTTGATATCGTACGCATACCGCGATGCCGGCAAGACGGCAGAAGAGATTACGCCCGAGTATATCGACGCCGGCAAACAGGCACTATTTTACATTTTACAAAATCTATCTAATCGCGGCGTTAACCTGTGGCTATTAGAAAACTATCTGTGCGGCGCGGTAACTGCCCAGCAGCAATTAGTTTTGCCACCAGGCACTATTGACGTGCGTGAGTCAAACTGGGTATACATTATTAACTCAGAGGCTGCCGAGTATTTGCCCACGGCTAACGTAGACTCTCCCGCCGTGTTTGACCAAAATTTAGACTTAGTGTCTACATCCACTTCTGGCCAGAATTGGTTTGGTTTAGAGTACCAGACAGCACAACCCGTGTTTTACGTTGGCTTTAATGGCTACGCCTCTGGCGGTGGCACGACAACGTACAACTTTGCGTACGAAGTCAGCGACGATGGGATAACCTGGACAACGGTCGAGCAGTTCCCAGCGACCACGCTATCAGATCGTGAGTGGGCATATTACAATATCAGCACCACACCAAACCATTCGTTTTATCGGTTACGTGAAACCGTGGCTACCACGTTCTCAATCCGTCAGATTGTATTCTCAACCAGCCAGCAAGTCATTCCATTGGCGCGCCTAAACCGTAACGACTACTGGAACCTCCCAAACAAACAGTTTCCATCGGTTCGCTCGTTGCAGTATTGGTTTGATCGCACCATCGTGCCGTCAATGTACCTATGGCCAGTGCCGAACAACGACTTCCAAATGTTTCAATTAATCATTGAAAAAGAAATGCAAGACGTTGGTTCGTTAACTAACGAACTATATGTACCAAACCGTTGGATTGGTTCTGTACAAGCAAGTTTGTCACACAAACTGGCATTGCAATTACCACAAATTGATTTAAACCGTGTGCAGTATTTAGAGACACAGGCCACTAAATTAGAATACGACGCGGCACAAGAAGAGCGTGACAAGTCACCAATCTACTTCCAACCTAACATAAGCTACTATACACGATGAGCGGCGCATATCAAATGACCTACAGCAACCTGGTGGAGGACGTCCAGCGTTATATGGAACGTGACGACGCCGGATTTGTTGCGCAGATCCCCAGCTTAATTGGACTGGCTGAGTCGGCGATCGCCGCCGAATTAAAGTCTTTATTACAATTAACTGTAGTAGAAACTCAACTGGCCACCAATCAAGACGTGTTAGATAAACCGGCGCGTTGGCGTAAGACGGTGTCAATGAAAATTAATGGCTCACCAATACTATTGCGTTCACAAGATTACATAGCACAGTATCAGTCTGAATCCGCTAACGGGCAGCCAAAGTACTACGGCGAATATGACTACAACAACTGGAACTTTGCGCCAAAGCCAGACCAAGAATACGATGTAGAAATTATTTACTACAGCCTAATACAGCCGCTGGACTCATCTAATCAACAAAACTTATTTACCCGCGAGTGCCCCCAGGCGATGTTGTTTGGTACACTGTTGCAGGCGCAGGGCTACCTAAAGGCCCTAGACAAACTGCCTGTGTGGAAGGGGTACTACACTGAGGCACTGGCGGCGTTGAAGAAGGAAGACAACTCGCGTCGTATCGATAGAAATACTACGGTCCAGGAACCATAAACTATGCCAATTTACACATCACCGTTTACCGGAACAGTCGTACAACCAACTGACGTATCGTACTACGAGCTTAACTTTAGCGCCAACGTAGAGCTTTTCTGGCCCGCCGTTGTAAATCCACAGCAGGTACCCGCCGCGCGTATTATCGACGCCACTCCGTCCACCTCCAATTTAGTTATCTCGTTACCTGCCGCAAACCAAGGCGCATTGGGCACCGACATCCTTATCCGCAATCTAGGTGCAGATGATTTTACTGTAGAAGACTTTGACGGCACCGGATCTGTTTTAGTTGAGGTTGGTAAGTCAAAGTACTTTTACCTATCAGATAACACCACAACCGCTGGTGTCTGGCAAAACGTAGAGTTTGGCGCCGGCACATCATCGGCAGATGCCGCCTCATTGGCTGGCGCTGGTTTGGTTGCCCTCGCAGGCAAACTAAACACCACACAAAACATTGTCGAGGTATCATCTCCCCCAACAATTACTGATGCCAGCCGCGCCAGTACATTTTTGTGGACCTCTGGCAACGACACTGTTAACCTGCCAACGTCCACCAGTTTAACGGCCGGTTGGTTTATTGCGTTTAGGAACGCCGGAAACGGTACGCTAATATTTACGCCGCAGGGCACGTCATTAATTAATGGTAACGCAGAGTTAAGTGTTAACCCATCTGAGTCTGGCTTTATTATATTCCAGCAATCGACTGGTGATTTCTTTACGGTTGGCTTGGCGATACCATCCAACGTAACGTTCACGTCGGCAACGTATGATGTGGACTCAATCGTTGGCAATACATTTAGTTTAGTGTCGTATGCCCCAATTATTCAAACATACGTGGCCTTGTCTGGCACACGCGCAACGCAATTAGATGTGGTATTGCCGGCGACAACACAATTGTATGTCTTGGTTAACAGCACGGGCCAGCCATCATATACTATCACATTCCAAGTATCTGGCAGCTTACAGACGCCAATTAGTTTAGCGGACGGCGGAGTTGCCTTGGTGTTAAGTGACGGTAACTTTTTGTATGTCATTAGCCAGACAACTACAACAACATTTTTAGCCATCAATGGATCTGCCGCCGCACCATCTTTTTCTTTTATTAGTGACAGTAATACTGGTATGTATTTAGTTGGTACAAGCGTATTGGGACTATCTGCCAATTCAACGCAAATGCTAGAACTTGATAACAGTAACGTATTAAGTCCACAGGTATCAACACCGGCAACATTTAACGCAGGATTAATTGGTGGCGGGACGTTCTAATGGCTGGAGAAAACAAGCTACCAGATCAATATAATCTGGTCTACACGCTTGCCGTTCAACCCGGCATAAAACGAGACGGCACTGTATTTGAGTCACGTGAGTTTAGTGACGGAGAGTGGTGCCGTTTTCAGCGTGGCGTGCCCAAAAAAATTGGCGGTTACCGTGAGTTGTTTGCCACACTTACCGGCATCCCACGCGGCATGGTCTCCAACTCATTTAACGGCGTTAACTATGTATTCGTTGGCAACCAATATGGATTAGAAGTATTTACAACAGGCACTACGTTTGGCGTTGGTAGTGGTCCGCTTACTGTAAATATTTTACCTGGCTACTCACCGTTTACTTTGGTGTCAAACACAACCAGCCAGTTTGTTATCGCCGGTGACGTGACCGATGCGTTCCCCGCTAACATGGAGGTTATATTTGATGATGACCCCACTACGTCAACTACAGTCATTAGCTCATCATATTCGTCACCAAACACTACGGTAATTGTTACAACATCTAGCATTGCGGGATCGCCCACAACGGTGTCGTTATATGACGTAACGTTTACACCCAATTCAAATCTATTGTGGCAGTTTGACTTACAGTACTCCCCAGCGGGTGGGTCACTACAAGTATTAGCACACCCGGGCCGTAATCTAGCAAACATTGACAGCGCGATACAGACCCAAGTATTAACCGGCGGACTACTACCCAACTCGTCAAACGAATGGAACTTCCAAGGTCTGGCTGATACTGGGGGACAAAACCCAACCTATCGTCCAATTGTAGTGGACGGTGGCGTGTGCGTACTGTACCCATACACCTTTGTGTACGGTTCGGATGGGTTTATCGCCAACAATAACGTCGACACAAACACGACGCTAACAGATTATAATTTACAGACAATTACCGACTGGAACGGCCCAACGGCCAACCAGGTCAACATGGCCTCGTCTAAAATTATTAAGGGCATCCCAGTGCGTGGTGGTACTAACTCACCGTCTGGATTGTTCTGGGCTACCGACAGTTTGATCCGTGTATCGTTTACCGGAACATCTCCGTTGTACTGGCGCTATGATATTATTTCTAGCCAGATCTCTACAATATCATCCTCATGCTTTGTTGAGATGGATGCTATTTTTTACTGGATGGGTGTCGACCGTTTCTACCAATACAATGGTGCGGTCTCTGTACTGCCAAATGATAAAAACGTAAACTGGCTATTTGACAACCTCAACTTTGTACAGCGCCAAAAGGTATGGGCCACTAAAGTACCTCGGTATAACGAGATCTGGTTCTTTTATCCACGTGGCGACGCGACGGAATGTACCGACGCCATTATCTATAACGTTAAAGACAAGATCTGGTACGACGCCGGAAGTGCTCCAGGTTCACGTAGATCGTGTGGATACACCACCGAGGTATTCCCAACACCGATCTGGGCCGGCTGGGAAAACATTAGCACATTTAGTGCACCGTTTACCGTGATTGACAACCCACCCAGCGAACCGGCACCAAATTTAGATCAGTTCTATTTGAATGGTAACGCAAGCATTACCTTTGGGGCGGGAGATTATGTCGCCACGTCAAACGGAGAAAATCCAGAGGTATATAAAGTACTGACCAGTGAGTTTATATTCACATCCGCCGTGACGGCAACGAACCCCGAAGGTGTGACATTGATTACCGTGGCCGATGATTTTAATCCGGCGCTTGTCCCCGACGATCTGGTGTATTACATTGAGGGCGGATATCCGCTGTGGCAACAAGAGTTCGGTACAAACGCAATTACATTCAACCAAGAGTTTGCGGTTACGTCTAGCATCACGACCTGTGACATTAGTTGGGTTGGCGGAATACCATCACAAGACAGCGGAACCGGCGTAAACCGCAGGATGCACTTACGCCGCATTGAGCCAGACTTTGTGCAGTCCGGCACGATGGGCATGACTGTTTTAGGGCGTAAGTTTGCCAGGGGTGCCGTAGAAAATTCTGGACCATTTTACTTTGACCCAGACACCGGCAAAATTGATTTGCGTGTAGAGCACCGCGAAGTACGCCTTAAGTTTGAGTCCAACGTGTTAGACGGTAACTTTGAGATGGGCCGCCTGTTAATTACGGCAGAGTACGGCGACGAGAGGCCATGAGTATCCAGAGCTTTTTTCCGATCAACCCAGAGTATATGACATGGGAAAATTGGAACGGCAACTTCTTACATTACTTTAGCGAAGAGCCGATCATGTACGACACCGAGGATAACTGGAAACAGGTCGCCAAAAACATCAGCCAACTCACCACATTTGAGAGCTACCCGGTCCCAGACCCCGAGGCATTTAAGACGTGGCAAGAGTGGGCCTCGGCCCTTAGCTTTATTTTAAACGGCCCAAGCACTTGATTTAGGGCGACAAATGTAGTATTTTTGCATTAGTATAAGTAGAAGCATTTAACCAAAGGAGGCGATATGCACGGCCAACCGACATTAAAATATCTAAACGATAAAGCATTCGCCGACGCTATCCTGGCTAAACACGCAAAAGATTCCGACCCCATAAACCGCGAATTTGCAAAGGTTGTGCAAGACACCTTAGCACGACTATCTAAAAACAAATGACACCGACAGAGATTATTACAGCTGACGCCATAGAGCGCAACATTGATCCCAATCAAATTCTTGTTTCTTTGAGAAAACATCTCGAAGCAAATGTGGCTGTCATGCTTAAAAAAAATGATTCCGTGCTTGTCCTAAAAGAACTCGAGGGCCACGCGATGGAGCTGCATTTATTTACAGAAGACGCGCCTTTAACCTTGGCTCGCTCCATTAAGTATTTCGTAGATAAGATTAAAGCGTCAGACATTGAAGCAGTTTACGGGAAAGCCGATAACGCCGAAATCATAGAGATGCTTAGGCGGTTGGGTATCCCCGTTGAAAACTCTGACCGTCCAGAATTTAATTGGATGGCGCGGGTATGAGATATAACCTCGAGACAATGCTCCCGCTCGGTGCCTTTGAGCACTGCGGCAATCGCCACATAAAACTTTATGGCGGCGGTGGTTCTTGGAATCCCGTAACCATTGTTGAAAACGCTGTTAGTTCCGTAGGTGATGTGGTAAGCGATGTGGTTCAAGGCGCTGGCGATGTACTAGCAGACGTCGATGAATTTGTAGGCGACACAATTCCTGGTGGTTGGACAACCGTTGCCTCTGTTGCCGTTCCTTATGCAGCTCCGTATGTAACAGGAGCGGCATTAACCGCTGGGCAAGCCGCCGCATTAGCCGCCGCAACAAGCGCAACCTCTGGGGCCGTACAAGGCAGAGACCCGGAAGATATTTTAAAGAATGCGGCTTTGGCTGCTGCCGGCTCTTATATTGGCAAGGGCGGGTTATCTGATAGTGGTGTCCCAAATTGGGACGCCGACATTACCGCCGGCGCTGAGGGTTACGCAAACGCCGCCGGTGCTGCTGGTGCAGGCGCTGGCTCTGGTTTAAGTGCTGACATGAACCTTGACGCTCCGTATGTGGACATGCCAGATGGTGAATACCTATTAAATGATGTAATAGATGAGGGTGGATTAGCACAGTACCCTGGCGATTCACAATACGAAGTACAAGATGTCCAAGAGCAGGCCAGAAATACTGACGTACCATCTGGTAGCTCAACGTCGTGGGATCGTGGCGACACATCGCTACCAAGCGCACAAGAAGCACTAAAGGCGGCCAATAGGGCGCGCCAGTTATACGGCATGCTAAGTGGTATTGGTGGGACAATGGTTGCAAGAAACGCGCCGGGGTTGAGCCAGTACACGACACCAACAACCACATCAGACCAGGGCGGCTTATCAAATTTTGGTATACCAAACCTAACCGCCGGGGTTGTTCGTGGCCAGCCCATTGACCTAAACATAGACCAATTTAATTCACCACTGTCACCGGTTAACGCCGCCGAGGGTGGTTACATACAGCACTACGCTGCGGGAAGTGATGTAGATTCATATACCGACACTAACTACCAAGACACCGTAACAGGATTAACAAAACTAAAACCAAATCTAATCCGGGGTAAGTCAGACTTTGGCTTGCAAAAATATTGGAACCCGCCCGCCGCATACGCCGACGGTGGATCTATTGAGGGGCATAACCCAGAGTTTTTTAGTGAGGGTGGGTTACAAAACCGCTACGTAAAGGGCGCAGGTGACGGCACCAGCGATGACGTGCCGGCCATGTTAGCCAACGGTGAGTTTGTGATACCCGCCGATGTGGTATCTAAGCTAGGCAACGGAAGTAACGACGCGGGCGCTAACATCCTCGATGAATTTTTACAGGTAATTAGAGAGCACGCACAGAACCACAGCCCAAAAGAATTACCGCCCGACTCAAAGGGTCCATTGGTGTATTTAACAGAAGCATCGCAAAGAGCAGAGGGATAACATGGCAGGACTTTCCAATTTTATAGCCAACAAAGGCGTGCAACAGACCACGATGCCATCGTGGTATGACACCGCCCAACAGAACCTAGTCAACCAGGCATCTACTGCCTTTCAAAATGCGCCCCAGTTAAGCGGCACGGTGGCTCAGGGCGCCATCAACACACTACAACCCGGCGCGTCTAATCCATTTACTCAGGCACAAAACACCCTCCAAAGCATTTCATCTGGCGCGGCTAACCCTTGGATTACTTCCCCAACAGGTCAAGTAACTCCTAACACACAAACTGCAATGGGTGGTTTATTTCAAGCGCAAAACCAACAGCTTGAGCAATTGCTGCCTAACATTACCGCCGCACCAACCGCGCAATCGATTGCCTCTGGTAACTTTGGTAGCCTGCGCGGCGAGACCGCGGTTAATAAGGCAAAGGCAGACGCACAGGCGCAATTGTTTGCTAACCAGATGGACGCGTTTTTAAAGAACCAGGCAACCGGAGTTACTGGCGCGTCGTCGTTAGGTAATGTGGCACAGCAGGGAATCACCAACGCGATGAACGTTGGACAATCCCAGCAGCTAGCGCCGTTCACTAACGTCGCTAATTTAGGTAAAATATTGTCCGGCGTGACTGTACCAACCACGGTAACCAGCGACGTGCAGATGTCACCACTAAGCCAGATCACCGCAATCGCCAGTGCGTTAGGTGGCGGCGCGGCTGGTGCTAACAAGCTACTACAAAACCTAGGCGTTAAGGGCGGTTTAAGTGACGCATTCAAAAGTGTTGGTAACATTTTAGGTAGCAATAACACATTTACACCTGAGCAACTAAATCAAATTGCAGCGGCTCAAGGTGTTGATCCAGGTGATGTTGATGTAGACGGCATAACAGAACAACAACTGTACGACATATTTAATTATGGTGGGGGCGTTCCTGCCGTTGATACATTTGTGCCCCCAACAGATTATCCTGATTGGTCTGATTACTTTTCATTTGATTGATAAAAAACATGGCTGAAGAAACTCAAGTTCAAGGCGGTTTAGGCCCGGTAGTAACCCCACCAAAGAGCAAGGGTGGGTTTTCTATTCCTGGTAACATTGCGTTAGATCCAACGCAAACGGAAAGCATTTTGGCTAACATGCAGCGCATCATCGACGAGCGCGAGAGCCCATTAAATTTATTTACCAGCGGATTAAAAGACGCGCTGGCGTACGCCGCCCTTGACCCAACACGAAATGTTTTGGCACGCGACGAACAAAAGATGCGCGAGGCGCAAGAGCTGCTTAATATGCGCAGCCAAATAGCTAGCGTTAGGGCGGCCCAAGAACAACAAAAAGCATTTGAGGCCAGGAAGGCAAAAGAATTAGGCGGCACACCTGACGTTGGTGGGACAGGTGGAGGCATTAACATGCCCGACGAAATAAAGCTGGCACTATCTAACGCAAGAACTCGTGAAGAGTACGATAAGATATTTAACGCCTGGGCACAAAAACAGGCAGAGGTATCTGCCAACCCTGAGATGGATGTTCCCAAGGTGCCGGTTGTTGTTGAAAATCCAGATGGCTCATTTACCCGCAAAGTTATTTCAGTGCGTGAGTATCGTGCCAATCCAAACCTATACAAAGATGCTCCCGAAACTCAGCAGGCATTAAAGAGCGCGCCAGCAGATAAATCTGGCCAGCCGGTGAGCGTGCGCAATAACAACCCGGGCAATTTAAAAGATCCTAAGACCGGCGAGTTCTTAAAGTTTGACACCTTAGAGGCCGGACAAAAGGCGCTCGACGAAGACACTAAGGTAAAGCTAAGTGGTCAGAGCCCGGCGGTTAAGCAGCGCTTTGGTGACGTCAATATTATCACCCCGGCCATGTTAGCTGAGACTTGGTCGCCGGCAACTGCTCCGGGTAATAGCCCAGAGTCTACCGCCAACTACGCCAAGTTTATTGCCGGTAAGTTAGGCATCGACCCAACCGCGCCAATTCCAAACACAGAAGAGGCACGTAAGCGTGTAAACGAGGCAATCACCGAGTTTGAGTCTGGTCAGAAGACACTAGCCGCACCGGCGGCTGTAACGCCCACCACGACGGCAGCAAAGGGCCCAAGACCCACGCCAGAGCAAATGGAAGCCGAGAGCAAAGTAAAATCTACCTTCCGTGAACAACAAGCTAGGGGCGCGGCAGAGAACGTTCAAAAGTCACAGCTTTCATTTGAGACGGTTACAGAGCCATCCTCTGTCTCGGAGCGCAAGACATCCGCAGAGCGCGTGGAGAAACTAGTGTTAGATAACCCAACGGCGGCTGGTATTATAGCCAAGCCTGGGGTCGCCAACGCGCTGTTAACAATTATACGTGACGGATTAAACACACCATCTGGCGCGATTGGTATTAAGACAATCGAAGATGCGTTGGTGTTAACCATGCCCGGCACAGACCAAAAAACAATCAACGCACGTCGTGAGATTGCGCAGAACTTGGCAAAGGGTGCGCTCGAGGCATCTAAGCTATCGCAGGGCCAGGGCTCCGTCTCTGACTTTGAGCGTTCAATGTTTGAGCGTATCGCCGGATCGTTGGCAGACACCCCCGAGCTATTAGTTAAACGTCAGCGCATGTTAATCGCCAGGGCAAATCTAGATAGTGAACTAGGCAAGATGTACCGCGGCACTAAGAAGCCTGGCGAGCCATTAGACTTTGACGCGTTTAGGACATCGAAAGAATACGAAAATAAAGTCGCAGCATACGAAAAAGAACTGCGCGCAATTTTAGATTCCGAAGTTCAGATCAAGGGTGCCGCAGCGGCTCCTAAACATCCCGGCGCTTCATTGTTGAATAAATATCCTCCTAGGACAAACCCATAATGGATAAAGAATTAGAGCGAGCCTATGATGCGTTAATGCAGGCCGATGCGGCCGGCAACAAAGAAGACGCACAACAAATTGCTGACTACATTCGCACACTGGAAGCCCAACAAAACGTTCCTAGTGGTGAGACGTCAGTAAAACAAGTGAGCGACGCAGACCTTATTAACGTGTTAACCCCAACCATTGGTGGAGCAATTGCTGGCGAAATAGTTGGCCCGATAGTAAACAAGGGCGTTGAGGCCGTCCAGTCTGGCAAGGCCCCAACAACTACAGCCCCAGCCGCTAGGGCAGCCGGCACGCCATTTAACCCACGCGGCGTTACCATCGAGCAAAGCGTTCAAAACTGGGAAAACTATGGCCAGGCTCAAAACGAGGCCGCCAAACGTGTCCGCAGGGAGGCCGAACTACATAAAAAATATCCTGGGTTCACCCGCGCACAACCTCCAACACCCGCGGCAACACCATCTGCAATGTCACAACTGCGCCAAGCTATTCCTGGCCCTGTTAAAACTGCGGGCCAATTCTTAGGTGGCGCTACACAGTCTGGCGTCGTGCCATGGCTTGGCCGTGCATTGGCTGGTGGCGCCGCTGGATACCAGGGCGCTGACGCATACAACCGCCTAAGACAGGGCGACGTTGTTGGTGGCGGATTAAGCGCAATTGGCACGCTCGGTGCTGGTGCGTCATTTTTCCCACACCCTGCCGCTCGGTACGGTGGCGCGGCAATTAGCGCCGGCGCCGAGGGATTAAACCAATACCTTGACTATTTAAAACGCAAGTCACAACAACCCGCCGCGGCACAGCCACAGCAACAAGAACAAATGCCGGTCCCCATGAAAGAGGGAGGACTGGTCCATTTGGCCGGGGGAAAACGTGCGCTTGTTGAAGAAGGCGGCTCTAAAATAATGGAGATTCTTAAAGATAAGATGGCTCCGTTATATGCAAAATCAGAAGGTGTTCCAGCACGATTGCCAAGAGCAACCCCAAAGACTGATGCAGAATTATTTGAGTTTGCTCAACGCATGTCACCACAAGTTCGTGGTGATTTTGTACCAGCACCTGGAGCGACAACTAGCGTAGCTGGCAAAACACGCGCCCAATTTGAACGCGAAAAAAATTTACAACACGACATTCGTAATGTGCGGGGTTTAACATTAAAACCTTCAAACTATGATGAAGCCGCACATCAAGGTAAAGTAAAAGTTGGAATTGCCGGTGATCAAACACGAACCGGAAAAGATGTTTACAGTATTGCTGGTAACAAATTAAGTTCACCTTCCAGACAATACGGTGGATCTTTGTATCCAGCTGCACATCCTCTTGGATGGGCATCTGAAAAAGAAGCTGCTCAAGGTGTTCAAAATGTAGTAGATACTGCCGCAAAACAATACGGCGATGTTGATGTTTTGGGTGAGTTTATGAAAATGGGCCCGGAAGCTAATAATTATGCAATGCACAACGCAGACGCAATTATTAAATCAATTAACCCATCTCAAGTAAAACAACTTGATAATCTTAATAAAATGATTCGTGCAAAATTTCCAGATTTTGCTGGCATTGAAAATCAAGCAGACATATTAAAACAAGCTGAACAAAATCCAGAGTTGCGTAAGTTTTTAGACTATTTAGTAATGACTAAAAAGCACGCAGAAACTTATGGTTTGCCTTCCGGTGCAGACATTCGGCATGCTTTATCTGAGCCAGACCTTAGAAATTTAGAAATAGGTGCCTCTGGTAAATCAGTTATTGAAATGGTTCCGGGCGGTAAAATATCACCATCGTCAAGAAAAACAACCACAACATATTCTCACGACATTCCTGGAGAGTATTTAGGTGGAACAAAATATCCTCGCCCTTATCAGTTAGAATTTGCTGATTCATATTTAGCGTTACAAAATAAAATTGGCACTGTTCAAGATTTAGCCAAGCAGGCGGTGTTAGAAAATCCAAACTTAGATCCACAAGCAGCGGTTCAATATGCTAAAAAATATGCCAACCAAGGGTTTGGTGGATTTAGATTAGCACAGCCACGTCAAATCATGGATCAACAGTACATGGACGAAACTGGCAAATACGAAGACTACATGAAGCAATTGCTTGGTTTTAAACAAGGCGGCTCTACAACGCCAGCATGGCAGCGCTCTGAGGGTAAGAGCCCATCGGGCGGCTTGAATGCTGTTGGTCGTGCGTCGTATAAGCGCGAGACTGGTGGCGAGCTAAAGGCACCACAGCCAGAGGGTGGCTCACGTAAGAAGTCGTTCTGCGCCAGGATGGGTGGGATGAAGAAGAAGCTAACCTCTAGTGAGACAGCAAACGATCCAGATTCACGTATCAACAAAGCGTTACGTAAGTGGAAGTGCTAAATGCCAAAGCTAACACCTGCACAAATGAAGGCGGCTGTTGAGGAGTTTAAGAAAAAATTTACTCCTGGGTTTTACCATGGCAGCCCAAACCCAAACATCAAAGCATTTGACCCACTAAAGTCAACCGTGCGCGACGTTGATTTTGTTACGCCCGGTGTTACGTTTGTAACAAAAAGTCCTAAGTTTGCCGATAGCTTTACCGCAGGTAAGGGACCATACATTAGTTTAAAGACTGGCGAGGCTATACCACTAGGTAGCTATAACAAGGGCTCTACCATGTACCCAGTTAGCGTAGACATGTCAAATCATTTTGATCCAATGTCACCGGAAGGGCGCGCATTAGTTGAAGCATACGTTGCTAAGAAATATGCTGAAGATCCCAAGATGGCGCGTCAGTTTAAATCCAGAATTGAAGACCCACACTCTAACTGGACGACGATGGAGTCTCCAGCATTTTTGCAGCACCTACGAGATAGTGGTGTTAAAACATTTGACGTTAACGAGTCTGGATACCAAAACGTTGGTGTATTGGACCCATCAAAGATCCGCGGCAAGTTTGCCAAGTACAACCCCGAAGACGCCGAGTCGCCAGACTTTATGAAGGCCGAGGGTGGCCTAGTGCATTTGGCTGCTGGTGGCGTTCCTAAAAACGTTGTCAAGGCATACAAACTATTTAGAACAAAAAAGAACGACCCGGAGACGCTGTATCCATTGTTTGTTAACGCAAACAAACCCGTACCTATGAATGAGTGGGTAACCGCCGAGGTCGGCCCTGTCGCGGCCTCTGGTAAAGTTAAATCTAAATTAGGCGAGCTTGCGTATCGTCCGGGCTGGCACGCTGGTGATCTACCAATCGCTACTCACATTGGCGGCAAATCACAACCTGGATTAAAGGCACCAGACTACCGTAGGCCAGGTGAGGTATGGGCCGAGGTAGAAATGCCAGCCGATGTTAATTGGCAAGATATCGCCAACCAACGCGCTCGGTTAAATAAGGCCGGTAAAATAATTCCAAGCACTGCGCACATTACCGACGAGATCCCATTAGGCGGTCACTATCGTTATAAGACAAGCCCTAACATGGAAGGTAATTGGTTGATTGGCGGCGAGATGAAAGTTAATCGCGTCTTGACCGATGAGGAAGTCCAAGCAATTAACGAAGCCGCCGGTCGGGCAGATTTGCCACGGTTTGTTCCATTTGATGAAAAGGCCGAGGGTGGTAGTGTGTTTAGCCCAGAGGGTGCCGGCTATGATTACCGGACAGCCATGGCGTACGGCATGGGCCCGACTGGTACCGGAGAAGATCTGGGTCACTGGGGATCTGTCGCGCCGACATCGGACGATGAGCGCATGCTAAGAGATTTGCCAAGGGATGCCTACGTAATGCTAAAGGGCAAGACACACGAGACATTTGACAAGGCCGAACAGGCTGAGAAAGAGCGCGGCTCCAAGATTGTAAAAATTGGAGACCGCTACTATTCCATACCTAAGTAATTACTTACGGTAGCGCTTGCCGTGCCAGCCCTCCGCTGCGAGAGGAAAATCGGGAGCCCACGACGGTGGCGTAGTCATCATCTTGATTACGTCGGCCATTGCGGACTCCCCGTTTTGTTCTTCAACGAGGAGTAAGACTTCATCATGCACGCTGTTAATCACTTCGTAACCGGCTTTATCAAGGTTAAGCATAGCCACGGCAAGAAAGTCCCGAGCGGTACCCTGTACCGCGGATTGGAAGATGCTACTGCCGATGATGGCGTTCCTAGTCCACTGCCGGCTGTAGGTGTTCTGGCTGTGGACCGTGACGCCGAGCTTTTCACTACCCCAGGGTGTGGTGAGCAACTCGAGCTGTGGCCTCTGCCAACAGATCAACCTGCCACTCGGTAGGCGCATCCATAGCGCACCCTTCGCGCACTTCAATATAATCTTAGCGCCCGCCGCGAACGGCGACCCTGGGTTCTCCACGGCCTGGATCGCCGCGCTCTCGCACGCCCCCCATAGCTCCTTGACCATTACGTACGAGCCACGGTAGTTATCTACCGCGTTCTTTGCCTGCGCCTCCGTGAGCTTAACCCCCATCCCATCCGCGTATTTGACTAGGCCCTTAGCGCCCTGACCAAACATCGCGCCCAAAACTGCCGACTTAGCAACTTGTCTTTGATCCTTCGTAACCGCATCATACGGGACTCGGTATAGGGAGGTGGAGGCGAATGTCTTGTACTCATCTAATCCCTTTCTAAACATCTCGATCTTATCTTTTTGTCCGGCTAGCCAGACACCTACTCGGTTCTCAATAGACGAGAAATCAACGTCCACAAAGGTTTTTCCATCCGGCGCCTTGATTCCACTTCGAACAAGAGAGGATAGCTCTCCCATGCTACCAGTCGCTTGATCAAAAACTCGAGGTATACATCTCTCAATTTCTTCATCGGATAGATTAGGCCGAGCGATATTCTGTAGGTTAAGTCCACCACGAGAAGCCCAACGCCCAGTGCTAGCCCCATGGTAGACAAGCGTATTTCTGATCCTGCCATCTCTTTGTACCTCCAACATTTTAGCGTACTTAGCCACGCTAGTTTGGCTACCATCCTGTCTTAGCTCCAGCGCTTTTTTTACGCGCGTGTGAATGCTGCACTGCAGCATTTTTGAAACGGTCTCGGCGGTCAGATCCTCCAACCCGGCGCCCTGGGCGTTGAGCCAATCTAAGAGCTTTTGACGCTCACTTGGCTTACAGCCGGTCAACTCAAGACATTCCTGGTCTATGGCTGCCTGCGCCCTTTGGACTGCCAGGACGGCATTTTGGAGCTCTCTAGGGTCCACAGGAACGCCTCTTGTATTGATCCGCTGGGTGAGGGTCCAGACTGCCTGTTCGACGTCTTCTAGGGGCCTTAAAACGGCTCCTAGGGCCATCTCCGTGCGTACGTCTTGGGCACAGTAATCAAAGAGCTGCTTTAATAGCTCTGGGTCGTCATTAAAGCCGCCTTTGCTATTGGGTTTACAGAGCTTTTGAATAAGCCTCTTGCCAATAGGGTCTTTCTGATACTGGGCATCCATAAAGGCGCCGGCGTCATCCAAGCCCTGTGGTATGTTATTGGCCGCGGCTACGGCCATGGTGTCAATACACTGCTCGAGCTTTAGTCGTGGCCAATGGTACTTTGGCACACAAACACAGTTCCAGATCGCGTACTCAAACATGGCGTTCCATGCGGCGATCTTGCCGCCATTTCTAACGTGGTTTAATAGCCTCAGTAAACCAAATCCTCCATCTGGTTTAAAGACTTGTACGTTCTCGGGTGCGGTGCCAAACGCAATACACAGGACTTCTGTGGTTTCATGGTTGGCGTAGTTGTCAAGGCCCACCTCTGGCAGGTCTGCCTTACTGCGTGTCTCAAAGTCAATCGAATATATCATAGCGCTCCTTAGGCTGTCCGACGTATCGGTAAGTATACTAATGCAAAAAAGAGGGGAGCCGAAGCTCCCCAAATCACCACCATGTGAAATTATCTACGCCACCGCCAGGCAATGCTCCAGTTAAACAAATTGAGCGGTGGGCACTTCCAAGGATCAGATCTCACACGATCCCGCGCTACATGCTAGCTGTTGCGCGCCCTCGACGTTGTCTGTGACTTCTTTGAACTCGTTCCAGTTGATCGTTGGGACCTTGGCTTTGAGCTCGTTGTACTCTTCTTCGGTGCACTCTTCGTACGGGGCTTGGCGGTAGGTGCCGCCGTCGTACGGGAGGTACGAGACCCCTGAGATTTCGCTGAAGTTTTCCCAGGTCCACGCGCCGACTGTTGGCCAGTCTTTTTCTTCGACGGAGATCGTGACGCTAGGTTTATGCTCACACCAGTGTCGTTGGAATGTAAGCCAAAGGGCGAGATGATCCATTGGTGTGACGTCGGATCTTGTAATTCCTGCTGGGGCTTTTTGTGGAAAACTGAACACAATCGTCTGATCAGGTTTGTAAACACATGGCTCATTGGGGATCCCTTGTTGAATTAAGAACTGTGTAAGAGGGTCTTTTTTATCGCCTCTAACTCTGCGGATATAGAACTTACTATGTCTTGGGTGTATTCCAGATGCGCTATCAACAAGCTGGCTGACGGTTCCGGATGGTTTAACGCAAGTGATCGCAGCACTCTTAGGTATTCCGAGCAGAGCTGCGTATTCCTCATTGGCTCTTCGAGCCTCCTCTCGAAGTCGTGATAGTAACTCATTTAATTTATCTCCCTGTGTTGTTAGTAGAGGGTTGTCGTAAATGCCTGTAAGCGACACTCCCAACAATCTCTCTTCCTCGGTGTTACGTTGCCACACTTTGCGCAGATACGGAAACTTTGTAAAAGTGGCCTGGATTGTGCCAAGAATCGAAGCGATTCGTACCTTTCTAAGAAGCGTTTCCTCAGTGTCGTCATGTCTTACCACTGCCTCCGTAAGGTTACAAAATTGGTAGGGCCGAAGAATAATTTCTGAGCAGGGGTTAGTTCCGAACTCAAAGTTAGGATCACGGTGTCCATACTTAGCAACGGTATTCTTGGCAGCCTCACGGTTAAATATGCCACGCTCTCCGCTGTGTGAATTGTATAGAGATAGCCACTCTTCCATAAACTTTCCAACGGTAGGAGTCTCATTATACACCGCGCTATTATTGGCGAGCGCACGGTGAGGTGCAGTCTCCCACCAGGGTCCAGCTTTAGCATGACGGATCCTTTCATCGTCAAGGTCAGATAACGAGATCATTGCCGAGCGACGCACGCCACCCACAACAACTACCTCACCAATTTTACACATCAGGTCGTGGCACTCTAACGAATGTAGACGACGTCCGGCTGCGTGCTTAAACGTGTTGACCGCAAACTTAAACAGGTCGACTAATGGTTCCGGCCCTGAAGCTCTTCCGCCAAATGTTTTGAGTCTTGCTCCGGCAGGTCGGATGGAAGAGACGTCCCACTTAGGGATCTCGCCTGCGTAGAGATGTGCAATGAGCAGGCGGAGTGATTTTGCCCATCCTTCTTTGGAGTCGTGGACGACGATGGTGTGCTCGGAGTCAAATAGTTTTTCAGGCACTTCTGGCAGATTGGATATGTACTTAGCCTCCACCGAAAATCCGACTCCTGTACCGCAGAGCAATATGAACATTGCCTCATCGAACGATTTGGGGTCATCCACCGGGAGATACGAGCAATTATAGACACAGGTGTTATCACGATCAGCACTCTTTCCTGCCGTCATCATGGCGCGCATGGACGGCATCAAATCTAGGTTATGGATAGCATCAAAAATTTCATTTCGTAATTCTGTCTTATCTTTTATCGCCGGTGTTCTACTAAAAATATAGTCTACGTAGCGATCTACTGTCTCCGCCCAGGTCTCTCGGCGTTGCTTGTCATCTTGAAAGCGGGCGTATCTACTGGCGGCAATGTATTCTTGGTACTGATCCATTTATTGTTCTCTATGTTGTATGGGTTGATGAAAAAGGGAGGCCGCAGTTTCTACGGGCACTCCCTTGCACTACTAAACTACTTAAACTGCGAAGTCGGCTGCTGCTGTTGTGCTGCCACCTAACTTCTCGCCGTCCTCTAACTTCTGGACGTTGTTCAAGCCACATGCGATGCCCTTAGATCCCTGAGCATTGTATGGGTAGAACGTGATTGATGCGCGACCATAGCACCCGCTATAGAACTCACTTGTGTCAATGATCGGGTTAAGATCTTGATCTACAACGCCCGGCTTTTGTGCCGAGTTTGCATTGATAAAGTAGCTGTTAGCGTATGCTGGGTCGTCTTTCTCCGCGTCGCCATCACGCAGGCCACCCTTTAAGTTCTTGGGTACCGCGCCACCGAAGTATGCAGACGCCGCGGCCTTGGTCTCTTCAAATGCTTTTTGGAGACGTGCGATGGTGTCCTTGTCAGACTTGGGGATGATGATTGATACGGAGTACTTCGGTGTGCCACCCTCGATTGAGGAGGCGGGTTGGAATACGTTCGCATAAGAAAAACGAACTTTACCGGTTACAACTTTTACTTTAGTAGTGGCTTGTGCCATGTTGATTCCTTTATAACTGTAGAACTGGACTTCAATAGGGGCCAGTTCGTCTACCCTCTGCTAAATATACTAATGCAAACTTATTCACTTATGTTTTTCACAATACGATAATCCCAATATTGCAACCGTCTTTTATAATAATCCGCAAGTGTTTGCTCTTGGGTCTCTTGTATTTTTGACAGCTCTTCTTGTGATAACTTCTCTTCATGCGTCGTAGAATATCCCATGTTTCTCCATCGCCTTCTTCATTGCCATTGCCTGGATAAAATCAACTAAGTACTCTGGCTCGTGTAGCATCTCGGGATCTTCTGCCACCACGTCAAATATATTACCGATTGAGTCGCGGAGCATATTGACCTCATGCCTAAGACCACGTCCAGATAATCCATCAAAGTCTTTAATGTACTTATCAATCATTAGGTCCGGGATATCAAACTCCGCACCGTAAAATTTTTCCTTCATATTATTTTGCGACCAATACGAGCCCCGCGTTGCCAATTGCGTAACCTATAAACATGATGCCCGTACCAACGCCGCCCTTCATAAATTGATCAATTGCCACGATAAAATACACGAGGCCCATCGCTGCTATTAGCCAGGTGCTCATTTAAAGTCCTCCGTCGCGGTCTCTTGGACGCGGACCAGTTTGGGTGAGCCCTCTGGTCGCTGCACTAGCTCGCCTAGCCACGCCACAACCTGGCCCTTTGGTCTTAGCTTCTCTAGTGTCGCGATTGACTTGAGCTTTGGTGACTCCCAGAGCTGTTCTTCTGGCACGCCCTTTTCTTTTAATACCTCAACCGCTAGTAGCTGGTCGGTGATTTTGCGGTGCGTTACCGTGGTCGATAACTTAAAGCCAGTCGGTAGCTTGTTCTCGTTGACTGCCTTATCGAGCGCGTACTCTTCAACGTCCGCTACCCAGGTCCGTAGGTCCTGCGCCTTGGCTAGCACGTTGGCTAGTTCCTCGTCATCTAGCAGTGGCGGATCTTTAAACTCCTGCTTGGCTAGCTCTGTATTGAAATCAGAGCGGGCGCGGCACTGTGCCTTTGCACGACAGAATTGACAGTGGTCGCCTGGAATAAACTCACCAGACCCGCTCCATGCCTTCTTAGCCTTGGGCTTTACAAAGTAATTTGCCCAGTCTACGAGTTTATGAACGGTGGTGCCGTCAGTACTGATACTGTCCAGGCGAGGCTGGTGGATCGTGTAGGATACCTCTTTGATGTCCGGATACTCTTCTTTAAACTTGGCATAAGCACCCAGCGCATATAGTCGTAGCTGGGTGTTATCGATCGCTGAGACAGGCACACCCTTTCCAAACTTGAGGTCGATGACGCGAATGGTGTGCTTAGAAAGTATAACCACATCGGCCGTGCCAAATCCATCAGGCACCCAGTCGCTAAAGTCCACACGTTGCTCAAAGAGCGGGGTATCACCCTCACCGATCTGGCTACGCACATATAGAACGTAATTATCGACGTTAGCCTCGAAATCGTCGTTGTAGTAGGGTGTGCTTTTAACTGCGCTGTATTCTGTTTCATATTCCTCGGTTCCAATTTGTTGAAAATGCTGGCGTAGCTTTATCTCAGCTAGTGTGTGGGCAGTGGTGCCCTCCTGGCTAAAGTCAAATGCGTCTGAGTTTTTCTTTGGTTCGGGGAGTGTTGCCTCTAGCCTTGCGCTTGGCGTACATGTTAGCCATCGCTTAGATCCCGAGGCGCTTAAAAGAGCGTGTGCGGTCATCTTATTCTTTCAATTCTGTTTTGGGTATATATACTAATGCAAAAATAAAGGCCCCGTAGGGCCTTTTTTGGTAAAAACTGGAACTTTATTTTTCTTAGGACTTTAGGGCGGAAATCAAATCTGCTATCTCTTTATTAAAGTCGATCTTTGCCTCGATCTTCGCCTCTATTTTAGTGTCCCGCGTCTCTCGGTAGTCCTGCTGGAACTGGCCACGTAAGGCAATCTCGGCCAGCCGGCTGTTGTATGCCTTGTTGTCAACGTTTGCCAGTAGCTCACGCTCCCAGTACGCCTGTGCGTGGACCAGGGATAGGTCCAGGGCCTCGGCAAACTCTGGGTACTTCTTCTTCCAAGTCTCCGCGGTGCCCTTTGAAATGCTTAGGTCGGACCAGATCATTTTTTGGGACGCGCCCAGCTTACCCAGCTCGATCATGCGATCGCACATAGCCGGATCGTATTTGGACGGGTTTGCTTTTTTAGTTGCCATTATTTTTTAGCTGTCTTTGCAGAATCTTTAAATGCCTTGGATGTGGGCGCGCCAGGATCACCAGGCTTGCGCATCTTCTCGCCGCTTCCAGCCTTGATACGTTCACGCTTTTTTTGGATGTTGGCATAGAGGCCAGGTTTAGCTGCCATAAAATATCCCATAAGTTATGCACCACAGCTCCAAACATAACTTATAGGTTATGAATATTGCCACTGGCACGGTTGTGAAATAGAAAATGTCTTTTGTTGTCATGTGTTTGGTGGAGTAGCACGGTACTGCCCCGTGGTCCGCTGGGTTGCATATTAGCCTTGGCCCCTCGTCGAAACTATACCTACCCCATTGTAAAAAAGTCGCGACTTTTTTGTAAACTGGTTCAAAAAAGTCGCAACCGATACTAAAATACTGCCGTGATGCGGTTAAAGCGCTTAACGCCGTCAACCAATTGCGACTCGATCGTGGTGCTGATGAACTTGTTCATCTCGATCGCGTTGTCAATGATCTCGTGCATGCTGGGGAATTGTGGCGCCTTCTCGAGCAGTTTTTTACCTGCCTCGTCTGCCACTTCCCATGCCTTTAACTGGGCGTTGTACTGCTCGGTTAAAAACTCCTTGGAGGTCTTGAGTAAGTCATAGCGTAATTCAAATGGATTCATTGTAAATCTCCTGTGTTTGTGTATGTAAAATAAGGCGTTCGGGTGTCTCCCGACAGCTTACTAGCCCTATATCTACTAATGCAAAATCTACTTCTTTTCCGCCCCATCTGGGTTAATTAATAGCCTGTCACGCTCTGCAGCGCGAGCTTTGGCCTCCTTAATTGACTCGTTGATGATTAGGCGGGTCACTGCCCCGGCCATCTCCTGGATCTGCTTCTCCTTGGCCGCTTCTTTGTCCTCCAGTGCCTTGTCTATATCGTTACGGATACCGGCACGGTCCAACAAATCTTTAAGTTTCATCTTTTTGCGCCTTCTCAACGGCCTCGAGACTTGCCTTTGCGTGCTCAACCTGCGGGCCCGCCTGTGCCTGGATCTCGTTAATAAAACCCACCACCTGGATAAATGGCGACTGCGCTAACACATTTAACAGCGCGTTAATATCTTTTACAGAAAACTCAAGCGTTACGTTAAAGTCATCTAATAGTTCCTTCTTCACTTTTTACCTTTCTTTATTTTAAGTTCTACGTCTACATCCGGCTTATATTTAGCTAGCTGTACAAAGTGCCCGTTGTGTACCATCTGCTCGAATCCATCCCACAGCCGTTGGTTCTGAAGTTTTGCGGCGTACTTGATCCCGCTGATATAGTTATATACTTCGTCTTCGGTCATATATTCGGGTTTATCTAAATACTGCCGTAAGAACTCGTCTAGGTAGTCCTCTACCTGGGCGCACTTAATGATGTCTTGCTCCAACTCAAACCGATCATACTCGCTCCATAGGTTCATTTCTTTTTCTTCCGTTTCTTTTTGTCAAAGTCATATACATACCACTCGCCGACGGCCTCAATGCTTTCTAACACGCGCTCAAAATGTTCTAGGTCTTCTTTTTCAAAATCTTTTAGTTTCTTCTTAGACTTTAAAACCTTTATGTTGTCAGTTAGCGAGTGATACGTGTCTAGTAGGTGTGCCTCCATAATTGCGTCGGCGGTTTCCCAGTCTACCGTAATAGTTAATCCTTGGATCATAAAAAGGTCCCCATCAATGTTAGTGTCGCGCCAAGTGTGATAATGCAATTGATAACTAATCGTTTCCAGGGTGCGCAGTCTGGCTTAAAACTATCCGCCACGCTGTATGCCAATATGCCCGTAATCATTAGTGCCACGCCAATACCTGTCATCATTTCATTCTCCGTTCAATTTCTCTGTCAATGTACCACCGTGCCTTACGTAGATCCTCAACTGCGTCATTCTTAAGGTCGGCGCGCCAAATGTATTTCACTGCGTTACCCAAACAAAAGCCCATGTGCTCGGTGATCTGTATACACTCTACACCACTGGGATGCGCTGTGTAGTGCTTAGGCTTGTTTACTGGATCGTTCACGTCTCATCTCCCTTAGGTGTGTTTGCATCGTAGTTACCTCGTCCATTGTCTCGCACTGCCAGACTCCCATCAACTTCTCAAATCTGCTGTGGCTCAGGTCAATGTCTTCGACGCCCATTAGCGTCTCCATCATGTACTTGTCCTTGTATAAATACTCTACAATAAAGTGGCTCATAGCTTTAGTTCCTTCCTGATAAGTTCGATGCCCTTAGCAAAATGATAGCGCCAGTATTTCTCTGTCACACATACGTCTGTGTAACTTAGCCCATCTAAAAATGACTCGATAATAAACTGTTGCTTGGGTGGCAACTTATCTGAGATCAGTCGACGTATGTCTGAGATATCCTCGGGGTCCCAGGGTAGCCACCCCTCGATGATGTTTGAGGAAATGCCTTCGCTCTCGTCTTGCTCGATTGGGTCCGGGTCCTCATCGCTGAGTCGCGGGGCTGTTGCGCTAATTTTGTATATTGTGATTTTCTTCATACGTAATTATACTAATGCAAAATTTAGGGCGTTTAACAGGGCATCCTGCAAATTTATTTTTCCGTCCAATACCTTAATTACCTGCTCGTCGATGCTGTTAGATACGGCTAGGTGGTGGATAATGACGGGTTTATCTTGGCCTTGGCGGTAGATTCGTGCGTTTGCCTGGATGTAGTTCTCACTGCTCCAGGGTAGGTCATACCAGACGGTCTGCGCCGTCTCACCTACGTTGCACTGTAAGTTCAGGCCAATGCCACCAGACTGCGGGTGGGCTAATAGCATACGGATCTTACCATCGCGCCATGCTTGGATGTTGTTATCGTCTAGTACCACTGCGTGGGGGAACTGATCTTGGATCCGTTGCAGTGAGTGCTTGAAGTGATAGAACACCAGCGTGGGCGCCGATGACTCCTCCATAATCGACTCGAGGTACTCCAGCTTGGCGCGGTGGACTTCCTGCCACGATCCATCCTCTGCGTAGACTGCGCCGGATGTGAACTGCAATAGCTTACCGGCCAGTGCTGCGGCTGTTGGCGCGGTGATTGTCTCCGATCCAATATCTGCCACCATATCCTTTTTAAGTGTGTCGTATTGTTTACGCTCTGCCGTGGTTATGTCTACCTTGTGATACAGTTCGGTTAATTTTGGCAGTGTCAAATAATCCTCGGCCTTTAGGCTAAAACAAATATCCGCGATCTTGTCCTGGATAACCTTGTCCATGCCCTGCTTTATCCTCCAACTATATACCACGCGTGTATGGCGGTTAAATTGGTCCGGCTCCATGTACTTATCTCTGAACCGGGTCAGGGACGTCTCTAAACGGCTCCCTAAGTCTAATATACCCACCTGGGACCAGAGATCTCCGATGCCCTGGGGGGTGGGTGTACCTGTGAGGATTAAACGCCTCTGGAAGCCCTTTAAATGCTTTTTAAGTGCCTTAAATCGCTTGGTGCTGGGGTCCTTAAACCGGCTGGACTCGTCAATCACTAGGTTTTGAAATACTGCCTCGGGCTGTTCCAGTAGCCAAATCAAGTTCTCGAGATTGACTACGTACACGTTCGAAGAACTCCTCAACGCTGTTAACCGTTGAGCCGGTGTCCCCAGGATCTTGGCTATCTTTAGGTGTTGCAGGTGATTCCATTTCTTTGCCTCCGCGTCCCATACTGTCTCCGCTACCCTCTTTGGCGCTACGATAAGAGTTTTCCCCTTGAGTTGCTCCGCGATAATCGTTAGCGTCGTTGCTGTTTTCCCAAGTCCAGGGGGAAGAAACAGACCCAAGTTCGGCACCAACTGCGCCTGCGATATGAGTTCCTGTTGGTACTGGTGTAGGTTTGATCTTAAAAGCATTTAGCACTTCCTTACGTTTGTCATGTAACCAATCTGCTACTGCGTACAGTTCTACTTCGGTTGCGTCTGATTTTATTCTATTGGCTATGTCTGATATCCAAACAACATTGCCCTCAACGTATCCTAGTTCGGGAATTATTCTATCCAGCGTGGGTGAGTCTTTTGTTTTGTTACCTAAACCAAACCGTTGCCATTCAAATGGTGTTTTAAATACTGGACATACATCTGTTTTTATGCTTTCTAAATATTTAACAGTTAGATTAAACGGAACTTTTTGAATTGCTGCCGTTCGTTTGTACCCACCAAGGCGAACTTGCATTGCAGTTTTATTTAAATCTACGACCCATCTTTCTTCTAAGTATCCTGTTTTTTTAACCATTATTTTGTTACTGTAGCCGGTAAAAAACATTCCGTCTTCTCTTCTGTCACCCCGTTTAAAAGGTTTTCCAGTTTTAGGATTTAGTCGTTTCACGTATAAACTCCTCAATATCGTCGTATGATCGTAGTATGTGTACCGGAAAGCCGGCCTCGCCGAGCTGATCAAATACTAAGACCTGCCTAGGCGATAGCTTTCCGTCTGCTGTCTTTAGCTCAACCAAGTGGACCTGATTGTTCAGAAACACTAGCCGATCCGGCACCCCCGCCACTGTGGATATCCACTTGAACGTTAGTCCCTTGCTTTGTGTTACCTTTTTTACGAGATATTTTTCGATCTGCTTTTCTAGCATTATTATTTTTCTCCGCCATCGTTATCTTAAACAATTGTCGTACCAGTGACTCGCTAAGATAGGCGCGCGTCTCTCCCTTGATGCCATCATCCTCGCCGATGTACTCGGCCAAGTGATCAATTGCGTGACTGACCTCGTGCGCAATCGCGCCGACTACCTCGTCGATGCCGTCGGTGAGCGCCTCTAAGTTAAACACTAGGATAACCAACGCGTCCTGTCCATCACCGATTAGGTGCGTCTCTGCTACGCCAATGTCCAAGGCCTCGGCCTTCATCGTGACCTTGTGGTCTTTTAGGATCTGTTGGAATACAGTGTTTGAAAAACATACCTTCATCACGTCGGGATAAAACCCAACGTCTAGTTTGTAGTAGTCGTATTTTTTCATTCTAAAAACACTGGCGTGGTCTCGCCCACCCAGGCCCCCTTCATGTTGAACTCCATGTACTCGATGGCCTCTTCCTCTGTCATGCCGTCGTGCTCCATTAACAAACGTATTACCTTATCGGTGCTGTAACATACTGCCTCTAATCCAATGCGTGTCACCACGCCCATGATGGCGGAGTCGAGGTAGTCGGGGTCCATCACCAACAGGTCTGGGTACTGCTCTGATAATTCTTCGCGTCTTGTGTTCATTAATGCCTCGTCTTCTTTTGTTTGTATTCAAGCATGCTGATAATCTCCGCCTGCTCCTCTTCGGATAACTCCTCGACTGGCGTGGAGTAATCGATTATCTCTCCGCTCTCTGCCAACTCAAAGATGCCGGCGATAAACGCGTCGAGCTCTTCCTGTGTCAGGTCCGCGTCCTCTGCGAGATCGTCGAACACACCCTCATCAAACACTACTTTAAACGGAGGCTTCTTTTGCATGTTTCATTTTCTCCTGTGCGATGTGTTCTTTTAAAATCGCTATTACGCCAATTTCGATCAGCTTGCCCTTGGTGTAGTCGTCCATGTCCACCTCACAATTAGCCGAGCCGTCCTCGTTTTCGCTGAGTGTTTTGATGGTAAATCTAAAGTTTTCTTTTTTACGTTTCATTTCTCACTCGCTTTCTTTAGTATTGCTCTAGCAAAATCAGGAACACTTGTTTCATATAGCCAATCATTTAGCCCATGATATTCCGCTAACTTGTATATTTCCTCATCACTTAACTCTTTTATTTGTGGTGAACAAGTATGAATGGAATCCCCTGTAACCCTTTTGCCACAATCCAAGCAAGCAGTCCACACTACTGGTTCATTGTTCATTTCTCTCCTCTTCGCAAATTCTTCTGCCTCTTCTAACGAGCAGACTTTATACTCATCGGTTGGTTTCATTTTTTATCCCGTGGTATTCTTCAACTGTTCGCACAAAGTCGCGCATGCTCCACATTTGGTTGGTCCTGTTT
>Ga0209358_10000413_pt1 | contig 37807 bp, 34 predicted proteins | sample LauGreFa1BDMLBSN_2_FD_187574 | JGI IMG/M metagenome (GOLD analysis project Ga0209358, IMG submission 187574) | Freshwater lake microbial communities from Lake Michigan, USA - Fa13.BD.MLB.SN (SPAdes) (version 2) | ecosystem: Environmental > Aquatic > Freshwater > Lake | place: Lake Michigan, USA... | reverse complement strand
TTCTGCTGCTTCTTTCAAACGTTGCAAGGCTAATGGATCGTTGTGTACGTCAACGCCAGTGTCTTTTTTGAATTCATCGGCTAAATATTCAATGACGCGTGAATCGAAATCTTCCCCACCAAGGAAGGTATCACCGTTTGTTGCCAATACTTCAAATTGATGTTCGCCATCAATTTCGGCGATTTCAATAATAGAAACGTCAAATGTACCACCACCCAAATCATAAACGGCAATTTTAGTGTCGCCTTTGGGTTTATCCATACCAAACGCAAGCGCCGCTGCAGTTGGTTCGTTGATGATACGCATCACTTCAAGGCCCGCAATACGACCAGCATCTTTGGTTGCTTGGCGTTGTGAATCATTAAAGTAAGCAGGAACGGTAATAACGGCTTGCGTGACTTCTTCACCTAAATACGCTTCAGCATCTTTTTTGAGTTTCATCAAAACGCGAGCTGAAATTTCAGGAGCCGCCATTTTTTTGCCATGAACTTCCACCCATGCATCGCCATTTTCTGCTTCAGAAATTTTGTATGGCACCATGTGGATATCTTTTTGTACAACATCTTCTTTGAATTTACGACCAATCAAACGTTTGATGGCAAATAAAGTATTTTGTGGATTGGTGACGGCTTGACGTTTTGCAGATTGACCAATTAACACTTCATCATCACTGCTGAATGCAATAATGGATGGGGTAGTTCTTGCGCCTTCGCTGTTTTCGATTCTTTGACTGCGCCATTTTCAAGGACAGCCACACACGAGTTGGTGGTTCCTAAATCGATACCAATAATTTTAGCCATAATGAATTTGCTCCGAATAATTTTTAAAAATGAAATTGGTTAATTTTTTTTGTGTTACTGAGAATATGAGGTGGTTTTACTAAATTTCAAGTGCTTAGTCAGCGGCTTTTGCCACAACGACCATCGCAGGGCGCAGAAGACGACCGTTAAGCATATAGCCTTTTTGGAATACGTTAACAACGGTATTAGGCTCTGCACCTTCAACAACTTGCATGACCATGGCTTGATGATGATCTGCATTAAAAGGCAAGCCAACAGGATCAATGGTGACAATGTTGAATTTTTCAAACGCATTTTCAAATTGTTTAATGGTAAGTTCACAGCCTTCACGAAAACGTTTAACTTCTTCGGTATCGCCAGTGGCTAGTTGCATACCCATAAATAAGCTATCGAGTACAGGTAGTAATTCTTTTGCAAATCCATTGAGAGCGAATTTATGGGCATCTTCGACGTCTTTTTGTGTCCGACGTTTTAGATTTTCCATTTCAGCTTGGGTGCGCAAGGCTTTATCCCAATTTTCTTGACTCGCTTTTTTAGCTTCTTCAAGCTCTGCTTTTAACTCATCAATGGTGTATTCGTGTTCGCCAACTTCTGTGTGCATGGCATGCAAATCGACTTCTTCGTCGAGAAGATTGGTAAGAATGTCTTCATTTGTACTCATGTAAAATTTTTCCTGTGGAAATTGTGAAAATAACGATGGTGTTTAAAATGGGGATGACTATTTTAAGATTCAAGGCGCAAATTAATAATTTTTGAATTTATCGATGCAAGAGCAGCGCAATCCTTTTAAAATCGCTTATAATAGCGAAAGTTAAACCTTAATTTGAGTGTGATGAAACAATTATTCTGGCTAATGTTAGTGACATTTCTATTTCATAGTGTGCAAAGTGAAGCCAAAAATGTATCATCGCCAATGCAATGTGTGGCATTTAGCCCTTATGTGAATAATCTTTCACCTAATAATGGCCCACCGCCTAATAAAGCGTTAATTGAGTCATTGCTTGGGAATATTGCCACGCAAACGCCATTTCGATGTATTATGACGTATGGTGTTTTAAACGGTTTAGAGGCTATTTTTCCCATTGCAAAGCAACATGGCATTAAAGTAATTGCGATTTTGTGGATGGATAAAGATAAAAACGTGAATACGGATTCCATTTCGCACGGCATTGCTTTAGCAAAGCAATATCCTGATACCATTATTCGGTTAAGTTGTGGCTCTGAGTTGCGAACACGTCATGATTATGCGTTTGATAGTGAAACCGAGCGTTGCCTAAACGCCCTACGTGAAGCGAAAGTATCGCAGCCAATAGGTGTGATCGATACATGGTGGGAATGGTGTAATCGAGAACAACCGTGCCATCAAAATCAATTTAGTGCGCAAGTAGACTGGATTGGGATTAATGTATTTCCATGGTGGGAGAATAAACATTCCGGTTTATTTCCGTGTGTTTCTGCGCAAAACGCAGCGGATTTTCATTTGGCACGATGGCAAGAAGTGAAAAAAACACATCCCGATAAAGAGGTTATTTTAACAGAATTTGGCTGGCCAAATGCGCCTCACAATACAGTACAATCGAATAGTAAAACCGGCGTATCGTGTGCCAGTGCAAGTGATGAAAATCAGCACGACGTGATTGAGAAAACATTTAAAAAATTAAAACAAAAAGCGATTTCTGGTGTGGCATTTGAAGCTTTCTCAGAAAATTGGAAACCCGATGAAGAAGGGGAGACTGGTCGTTACTGGGGGCTTTGTGATAGTCTGCCACCTTATACATGCCATACTTCTTTATTGCATCTTAACCCCTAAATTTATTTATTTCATTGAGACAGTCCCGCGTGAAATCTTTTTTACTTATGCTCAATGCGTTGTGTTTAGTGTTCGCTTCGCAAATGAGTTATGCGCGTCATGCCGCTATTTTAATTGATGCAAACAATGGCAATGTCCTTCACGAAGTCGATGCAAAGCACGCGTGGTATCCTGCTTCATTGACTAAATTGATGACGCTTTATGTCACTTTTGATGCGTTAAGCAATCAGCAAATTCATCTCCACGATGTCATGCGTACTTCTGAACATGCTTCAGATCAACCTAATAGTAAATTAGGATTGCATCACGGTGAGCATTTGACTGTTGAAGAAGCCATTTTAGCTATCATTACGCGCTCTGCGAATGATGCAACAGTAGTACTCGCCGAGCATTTAGCGGTAACAGAAGATAATTTCGCTGTACGCATGACAGCAAAAGCACACTCGATGGGTATGTATAATACGTATTTCATGAATGCAACAGGGTTGCCTAACGATTGGCAAGTGACTACCGCGCGTGACATGGCGGTGCTAGCGTGGAAAATTCAGAAACAGTTTCCAGAATATTACAGCTATTTTGCCGCACATAGCTTTCAATTCAAAGGACGTGAATGGCAAGGTATCAATAAATTCACGGCAACGTATGAAGGTGCTGAAGGGATGAAAACCGGTTTTACTTGTGCATCAGGTTACAATCTAATTAGCGCGGCGACTCAGCAAGGGCGACATTTAATAGGCGTGGTTTTGGGCGGACATACGAGTGTTGAGCGCTATAATTTAATGATTAATCAGATGAATCATGGTTTTGCAAATGATTACGCAGTACAAGGGAATATTAATACGATGGCGACGAGTAATGCAGGTATTCCGCCTCATCAGTTAGAGTGCGGTGGCGGTGCTGCGCACAGTGAAGAGCATGAGTCTACGCATCATAAGTCGCATCGAGGTAAAGGGCGATCTTTATCGAAATCAATTAAACTTAAACCCCGCCATGCACGACATGCGCATCACTAAAAGAGTGATAAATTTAAAAATTATTAATGACCAAACTGGCATAATTTTGTATAGTTGCCAAAGATTTTTAACAACGGGATGTGTCTTTAGGGGCATCCCGTTTTGCTTATAAGAAGGAACGTACTTTAATGAATTCCGCACAATTAGTGTTAGAAGATGGCAGTATATTTACGGGTATATCCATAGGCGCTGAAGGCTTAAGTGTCGGTGAGGTCGTTTTTAACACCGCGCTAACAGGTTATCAAGAAATTCTCAGTGATCCCTCCTATGCCCAGCAAATTGTAACATTAACTTATCCTCATATTGGCAATGTGGGTACAACAAGTGAAGATGATGAATCGCGAGGTGTTTTCGCAAGTGGTCTTGTGATTCGCGATTTACCGTTGCTTGTAAGTAATTGGCGAAGTGAAAAAACACTGCATCAATATTTGCTTGATAATAACGTTGTGGCGATTGCTGATATTGATACGCGTAAATTAACGCGTTTACTTCGAGATAAAGGAGCTCAACGCGGCTGTATTATTGCAGGTGAGAATGCGTCTATAGAGCAAGCAAAAGCGGCTATTGATGCATTTTCTGGTTTAAAAGGACTCGATTTAGCAAAAGAAGTGTCGACCACTGAGATTTATGAGTGGACCGAAAATACATGGGATTTGCGTCACGGACATTTGCCTGCTCAGAATTTAACGAAGCACGTTGTCGCGTATGATTTTGGGATTAAACGCAATATCTTGCGTCTACTCGCTAATCGTGGGTGCCGCGTAACAGTTGTTCCTGCTAAAACGCCTGCGGCGGCAGTATTATCGCTAAAACCCGATGGTGTGTTTTTATCAAACGGTCCGGGTGATCCTGAGCCATGTACGTATGCCATTGAAGCGATTAAAACTATTTTAGAGAATAAAACCCCCGTGTTTGGTATTTGTTTAGGCCATCAATTGTTGGCGCTCGCGAGTGGCGCGAAGACGCTTAAAATGAAATTCGGGCATCATGGTGGTAATCATCCCGTGCAAGAAAAATCGACAGGGCGCGTGATGATTAGTAGTCAAAACCACGGCTTTGCCGTTGATGAATCCACATTGCCTTCAAATTTGATCGCAACATATCATTCACTATTTGATGGCAGTTTACAGGGAATTAAGCGAACTGATTGCCCCGCGTTTAGCTTTCAAGGTCATCCTGAAGCAAGTCCGGGTCCTCACGATGTTGAGGCGCTATTTGATGAATTTATGGCATCAATGGATGCGAGATAATTAAGCCATGAGCGCTTTAGAGAAGTTCCTTTACTTTAGCGAAGCGCAGTATTTAGAATTTGAGAAAACGACGTCAATTCGCCATGAATATGTGAATGGCTCTATTCATGCGATGGCAGGCGCTAATGAACAGCATAACCTGATTACGGGCAATATTTTTTTTGCACTAAGGGCATCAGCAGGGGCGAAGAAAAATGGTTGTCGCGTATTTGCCAGTGATATGAAATTTCGTGCGCTGACAGGGGATTTTTACTATTTTCCCGATGTGATGATGGTATGTGATCAAGAGGATAGCGCTGCCTATTACAAAGAAAAACCCTGTTTTATTGCTGAGGTGTCTTCCGTGAGTACCGCGAGCATTGATCGTCGCGAAAAATGGCTGACGTATTCTCATGTACCGAGTCTGCGTTATTATCTGCTCGTTGATGCCAATCAAAGGCAGGTGGAGTACTATGTCAAAGATGCACAAAACCAGTGGCAGACCGCATTTTTGGAAGAAGGGGAAACGCTCGATATTGACTGTGAAAATTACCATGCTGTTTTAGATATAAATATGATTTACGCCGATGTGATATTTGCCTAAATAAAAAATAACAGACTTAAAATGATACAAAACCACTCAACGTGTAAGTAGACAATGCCAAAAAGAACCGACATAAAATCCATTTTATTATTAGGCGCAGGGCCGATTGTTATTGGTCAAGCGTGTGAATTTGATTATTCAGGTACTCAAGCCTGCAAAGCATTGCGCGAAGAAGGGTATCGCGTTATTTTGGTCAATTCCAATCCCGCGACGATTATGACCGATCCCGATATGGCGGATGCGATTTATATCGAGCCTATTGATTGGCAAACCGTTGAAAAAATTATTGCAAAAGAGCGTCCAGATGCCGTATTGCCTACCATGGGCGGGCAGACTGCTCTTAATTGTGCGTTAGCCTTAGATGCACATGGTGTGCTTGCAAAATATAACGTGGAAATGATTGGCGCAACCAAAGAAGCCATCAATATGGCGGAAGATCGTCAACTTTTCAACGATGCAATGGCTCGCATAGGCCTTGAAGTAGCGAAATCAAAAACGGCGCATTCGATGGAAGAAGCGCTTGATGCACAAAAAGAAGTCGGTTATCCGACGGTTATTCGTCCTTCGTTTACCATGGGTGGAAGTGGGGGTGGTATTGCTTACAACAAAGAAGAGTTTGTTGAGATTTGTGAGCGTGGGTTGTATTTATCACCAACTAAAGAATTATTGATTGAAGAATCGGTTTTAGGTTGGAAAGAGTACGAAATGGAAGTTGTGCGTGATTCAAAAGACAATTGTATTATCGTTTGTTCGATTGAAAATTTTGACCCGATGGGCGTTCATACGGGTGATTCAATTACCGTTGCACCAGCACAGACGCTTTCAGACAAAGAGTATCAAATTCTGCGTAATGTATCGCTGGCCATTTTGCGCGAGATTGGCGTGGATACAGGTGGCTCTAACGTACAGGTTGCCATTAATCCTGCTGATGGACGCATGATTATTATTGAAATGAATCCTCGCGTGTCACGATCTTCAGCATTAGCATCAAAAGCAACAGGCTTTCCCATTGCAAAAGTGGCTGCTAAATTGGCAGTAGGCTATACGCTAGACGAATTGCAAAATGAAATTACTGGCGGTAAAACACCGGCTTCGTTTGAACCATCAATCGATTATGTCGTTGTTAAAGTGCCGCGTTTTACTTTTGAAAAGTTCCCACAAGCCGATGATCGTTTAACGACGCAAATGAAATCCGTTGGTGAGGTGATGGCCATTGGACGCACTTTCCAAGAGTCACTCCAAAAAGCCCTACGTGGTTTAGAAATTGGGATTAGTGGGCTTGATGAGGTGGTTGATTTAAATGCCGATGATGCTGGCGATAAAATGCGTCGTGAAATGCGTCATCCCGGCCCAGATAGATTGCTTTATGTTGCGGATGCATTTCGTAGCGGTATGAGCCTTGAAGAAGTACATGAATCAAGCAAAATTGATCCTTGGTTTTTAGCGCAAGTGGAAGACTTGGTTTTAACTGAAAAGTCACTTTCAACTAAAACATTGTCAACGCTTAAAGCGGGTGAGTTGTATCGCCTCAAACGCAAAGGTTTCTCCGATTTGCGTTTAGCGAAATTGCTCGACGCGTCTGAAACAGAGGTGCGCAATACACGTCATAAACAAAATATTCGTCCTGTGTATAAGCGTATTGATTCGTGTGCGGCAGAGTTTTCGTCTGATACCGCTTATTTATATTCAACGTATGAAGAAGAATGTGAAGCACGTGTATCAGATAAAGAGAAAATCATTATTCTAGGTGGCGGTCCTAACCGTATTGGACAAGGCATTGAGTTTGATTATTGCTGCGTGCATGCAGCGCTTGCTTTACGTGAAGATGGTTATGAAACCATTATGGTTAACTGTAACCCTGAAACGGTATCAACCGACTTTGATACGTCTGATCGTCTCTACTTTGAATCATTGACGCTTGAAGATGTACTTGAAATTGTCCATATTGAAAAGCCAACGGGTGTTATTGTGCAATACGGTGGACAAACACCGCTTAAACTTGCACGTGCTTTAGAGGCCGCAGGTGTGCCAATTATTGGTACATCACCTGATTCGATTGATTTGGCCGAAGATCGTGAGCGTTTCCAAAAATTACTCGAGCGTTTAGGCTTAAAACAGCCGCCTAATGCAACGGCTCGTTCCACTGAGCAAGCAATCAACGCAGCACGTGATCTGGGCTATCCGTTGGTAGTTCGTCCATCTTATGTTTTAGGTGGTCGCGCTATGGAGATCGTGTTTAATGAAGAAGGTTTGCAGCGTTACATGAAAGAAGCGGTCAGTGTGTCAAATGATTCACCTGTATTGCTTGATCGTTTCCTTGATGATGCGGTTGAAATGGATGTCGATGCCATTTACGATGGGGAGCGTGTGTTAATAGGTGGTTTGATGGAGCATATTGAACAGGCTGGTGTTCACTCGGGCGACTCAGCGTGTTCATTGCCGCCTTATGATTTAGCACCTGCTTTGCAAGATAAATTACGCGAACAAGTGGCTAAAATGGCCGAAGCCTTGGGTGTTCGTGGCTTGATGAATACGCAATTTGCTATTCAAGGTGAAGATATTTATGTGTTAGAAGTCAATCCTCGTGCATCACGTACCGCACCTTTTGTATCGAAAGCAACGGGTTATCCTCTAGCAAAAATCGCAGCAAGAGTGATGGTTGGGCAAACACTTATGCAACAAGGTGTCACGCAAGAGCGTATCCCTGATTATTTTTCAGTCAAAGAAGCGGTTTTTCCCTTTGTGAAATTCCCTGGTGTAGATCCTTTGCTAGGCCCCGAAATGAAATCAACGGGTGAAGTTATGGGGGTGGGCAAAACGTTTGGTGAGGCCTTTGCTAAGTCACAACGTGCTGCTGGTGTAGATTTAAGTCATTGCGGTAAGGTACTGATAAGTATTCGAGATAAGGATAAGGTGAAGTTGCCTGAAATTGCGCGTATGCTTGTTGAAAAACAATATGAGATTGTGGCAACTGGCGGTACGGCAAGATTTTTAAAAGAGGCCGGTTTTCCATGTGAGCTCGTTTATAAAGTCAATGAAGGACGCCCTAATACGGTTGATATGATTAAAAACGATCAAATTCAGTTGATTATTAACACAACCGAAGGCAAAAAAGCCATCTCTGATTCATTCACTATGCGCCGTGAAGCATTGCAGCATCGTGTGACTTACTATACAACGATGGCGGGAGCTCGTGCAGCTTGTTTTGCACTCGGTGAGCTGGACGCGGGTGATGTAAATTGTTTACAGGATTTGCATAAAAGTCTGAAATAAGAATAAAAATGTGGACGTCAAAGTAAGATTTGTCGTCCATGATACAAATTATTGGAGTATCAAAAATGAGTAAAGTCCCACTCACTGTCAAAGGTGCGGAAAAATTAAAAGCAGAATTAGAAGAATTAAAAACCGTTGTGCGTCCACGCATTATTACTGCAATTTCTGAAGCACGTGCACACGGTGATTTAAAAGAAAATGCTGAATATCATGCTGCAAAAGAGCAACAAAGTTTTGCTGAAGGACGTATAGGTGAAATTGAAGGTAAATTGGCCAATGCACAAGTTATTGATGTCACGACGGTGGATGCAAATGGCAAAGTCGTTTTTGGTGCGACAGTGGAAATAGAAGATATCAATACTGAAAAACGATTCACTTATCAAATTGTAGGTGAAGATGAAGCCAATATTAAAGAAGGTCGTATTTCCATAGGGTCACCTATTTCACGAGCACTAATTGGGAAATTTGTGGACGATGTTGTGACGGTAAAAGCGCCTGCGGGTGATGTGGATTACGAAATTATTTCAATATTGTACATATAGAAAAATAGAGAATAAAAGTCAAAGATAAAAAACATTTTTTCATCTTTGACCTTGTGCTACAAAAAAATTATTTATTTGGATTTAATCTATATATAACAATAATTTGACCGATAGACTGGATAAGTTCTGCCTTGGTTTCATTGCAAATTTTCTCACTTAATACTTGACGTTCATCACGTTCAGCGCGAATTTTGACTTTAATCAATTCATGACTATTTAATGCTAATTCAATTTCTGCAAGCACGCCAGTTGTTAAACCTGCTTGACCTATCATGACAACGGGTTTTAAATTATGTGCCTGTGATTTCAATTTTTTCTTTTGTAATGTATCCACACTTTTCTCTGTTCAAACTGATAATAAACTTTAATTCTACACTAAAAATGGTGCATTATGGCACGAAGTAAAAGCAGTAATCGCTGGATGCAAGAACATTTTGATGATGAATATGTCAAAATGGCACAAGTGCAAGGTTATCGCTCACGTGCGGTATTTAAGCTAAAAGAAATAAATGAGAAAGATAATTTAATTAAAAATGGGATGAATATAGTCGATTTAGGGGCGGCACCGGGAGGTTGGTCGCAACTAGCACGGCAGTTGATGGGGAAAAGTGGACAACTCATCGCACTCGATATATTACCGATAGAACCCTTAGAGGGAGTCACGACTATTCTGGGTGATTTTCGAGAAGAGAGTGTGCTTAATGCACTTTATGTGGAACTTGCAGGAGCTCCGATTCATTTGATAATGTCGGATATGGCGCCAAATATGAGTGGTAACAAAGCAACCGATCAGGCACGTTCAATTTATTTGGGTGAATTAGCGCTTGATATGGCAAAAACTGTCTTGGCAAAACAAGGTACGTTTTTGGTGAAATTATTTCAAGGTGAAGGATTTGAAGCTTTTCATAAAGAGGTGCAGGCTGCTTTTACGCAAGTCATTATTCGAAAACCAAAAGCTTCGCGGCCGCGAAGTAATGAAGTTTATATTTTAGCAAAAGGCTACAGAGCCTAAGTTGTAAAAAAAACCGTCGGGTAGAAATGAAATCCCGATATAATTGCTCAGTTTTTAAATATTGAGAGCCGTTCAGGTCTAGGGCGTTTAAATTGAACGATATGATAAAAAATATACTCATTTGGAGTGTCATCGCCATGTTGTTGATGTCACTGTTTAATAATTTTGGCGGCGCGCAAAATGATCGCGGTGATTCATCGTTGTCGTATTCGCAATTTATCGAGTCAGTCAAAGCTGGGCAAGTGCAGCAAGTGATTATCGATGAACACATTGTCAAAGGTAAATTACAAAGTGGTCAGGTATTTAAAACCTATGCACCAACTGATGGGCATTTGGTTGATGATTTACTTGCAAACAACGTTGAAATTAAAGCGGTACCACCTGATCAGCCATCAATGCTAATGCAATTATTAGTGTCCTTTGGTCCAATGGTGTTGTTAATTGCTGTCTGGGTATTTTTCATGCGGCAAATGAACGGTGGTGGACCCGGTGGACGAAACCCCATGGGATTTGGTAAAAGTAAAGCGAGAATGCTTGAAGAAGATCAAATCAAAGTCACTTTTGCTGACGTTGCGGGTTGCGATGAAGCCAAAGAAGAAGTCGCTGAAATGGTGGATTTTTTGCGTGATCCGGGTAAATACCAAAAATTAGGCGGAAAAATTCCTTGTGGTGCGTTGATGATTGGTCCTCCAGGGACGGGTAAAACGCTTTTAGCGCGAGCCATTGCTGGTGAAGCAAAAGTGCCCTTTTTCACGATTTCCGGTTCTGATTTTGTTGAAATGTTTGTAGGTGTCGGTGCATCTCGGGTACGTGATATGTTTGAAACCGCAAAAAAACATGCACCTTGCATTATTTTTATTGACGAGATTGATGCGGTGGGTCGCCAACGCGGGGCTGGTCTAGGCGGTGGCAACGATGAGCGTGAGCAAACACTCAATCAGCTCTTGGTGGAAATGGATGGATTTGAAGGTAATGAAGGAATTATTGTCATTGCGGCAACTAACCGACCTGATGTTCTCGATAAAGCCTTACTGCGCCCTGGACGTTTTGATCGTCAAGTGACGGTTGGGCTTCCTGATGTGCGTGGTCGTGAGCAAATTTTGAACGTACACATCAAAAAAGTACCTGGTGCTGATGATGTGGAAGTGAAATATATCGCACAAGGAACGCCTGGTTTTTCGGGTGCGGATCTGGCAAATCTTATCAATGAAGCGGCTTTATTTGCTGCACGTATGAATAAACGTGTCGTCAGTATGAGCGATTTGGAAAAAGCCAAAGATAAAATCATTATGGGTGTTGAGAGGCACTCAATGGTGATGAATGAAAAAGAAAAGGAAATGACGGCTTATCACGAAGCAGGCCATGCCATTGTTGGGCGTTTAGTGCCTGAGCATGATCCTGTTTACAAAGTGAGTATTATGCCTCGCGGACGGGCTCTTGGTGTTACGATGTTCTTGCCCGAACGTGATCAGTACAGTGCAAGTAAGCAAAAATTAGATAGTATGATTTCAAGCTTGTACGGTGGTCGTATTGCTGAAGAAATGATTTATGGTATAGAGCATGTCAGCACGGGAGCATCGAACGATATTGAACGTGCAACGGAGCTTGCGCGTAATATGGTCACTAAATGGGGCTTTTCTCAGCGACTAGGACCACTCTCTTACTCAGAAGAAGAGGGTGAAGTATTTCTTGGGCGCTCTGTGACACGTCATAAAACGGTAGCAGAAGAAACGTCGCATAGTATTGATGAAGAAATTCGTACTTTTATCGATCGTAATTATCAACGTGCAGAAAGTATTTTAAATGAAAATAAAGATATTTTGCATTCTATGGCAGCGGCATTGATGAAATACGAAACCATCGATAGACATCAAATTGACGACTTAATGTTACGTACGCCTGTTCGTGATCCTGAAGGCTGGAATGATGATGTGCCACCACCACGTGGAGGATTGCATGTGGTTGTTGGTGATGTAAAAGAAGATGTTCCAGCGGTTGATTTAGATAAAACAGTGCAACAACACTAAACAATTTAAATAAAATCGGACATTTGAGGGAGAAGTGTTTAGCGCTTCTCCTTTTTTTATGGAAGTTAAGAGAAAAGACATACATGACAAAAAAATATTTTGGAACAGATGGAATTCGCGGAAAAGTGGGGGTTCCACCCATTACGCCAGATTTTTTACTTAAGCTCGGTTGGGCGGCGGGACAAGTTTTTGCAGACGGTGGGCACAATTTTGTTTTAGTTGGCAAAGATACGCGAATTTCAGGATATATGTTTGAATCAGCACTTGAGGCGGGCCTAACTGCAGCAGGTGTTGGAACACGATTACTCGGACCAATGCCAACGCCAGCTATTGCCTATTTAACACGTACATTACATGCGAAAGCAGGTATTGTGATTAGCGCTTCACATAATCCTTACTATGATAATGGTATCAAATTTTTCTCATCACAAGGGACGAAGTTATCTGATGAAATTGAGCGTAAAATCGAAATGTACTTGGATTTGCCCATCAGTACAGTTGAGTCATCAAAATTAGGTAAGGCAAAGCGCGTTGTGGATGCAGCGGGGCGTTATATAGAATTTTGTAAGGCAAGTGTTCCGTCAGGACTTGATTTTGAGGGCATGAAAATTGTTGTTGATTGCGCAAACGGGGCAACTTATCAAATTGCGCCACACGTTTTTGAAGAGCTAGGTGCGCAGGTCATAACAATTGGCGTCGAACCAAATGGATTAAATATCAACGAGGGTTATGGCGCAACGCAACCTGAAAAGCTGGTGCAAACGGTACTCGCAAATCAAGCTGATTTGGGGGTTGCGCTGGATGGTGACGGTGATCGCGTTATCATGGTGGATCACAAAGGTGAAGTTGTTGATGGTGATGAGCTGATTTATATTATTGCGAAATCACGTTTGAGAACAGGGACATTAACAGGACCAATTGTCGGTACCTTAATGACAAATTTGGGTATGGAGCATGCGCTAAAGACTTTAAACGTTCCGTTACTGCGGGCAAATGTGGGTGATCGATATGTGATTGAGATGTTGGCAGAACATAAAGGCATGCTGGGGGGGGAAAATTCAGGGCATATTATTTGCCTAGATAAGACAACAACAGGCGATGGAATTATTGCTGCGCTACAAGTCATTGCGGAAATTCAATATACTGGGCAAACATTGCATGAGTTGAAATCGGGGATGCAGAAATATCCACAGGTATTAATTAATCTTAAAACTGCTCATAAAATAGATTTGAATCATGAAGGGATTCAACGCGCCGTTCGTGCTGTTGAGTTGGGGTTAGGTAATGAGGGACGTGTGCTGCTACGTGCATCAGGTACTGAGCCATTAATACGAATTATGGTTGAGGGGTGTGATCAAGAAAATGTCGATAAATATGCTAACGAATTAGCGGATAATGTAAAACAGGCAATCGATACTTGAATAAAAATTCATTAACCGATAAGATAGTCGACTAATTAGTCGCTTCTTGCGTCGAGATTTTAACCGCTTTTTTAGAGTTGTCGTCGGTCCTATGTATCAAGTCATTATAGTTATTCATGTATTATTGGGTTTGGGCGTTGTTGGTTTGGTGCTTATGCAGCAAGGCAAAGGCGCTGACGCAGGTGCTGCATTTGGAACAGGTTCATCTGGATCCGTGTTTGGTGCGCAAGGTGCTGCCTCATTTTTATCGCGTACAACGGCTATTCTAGCGGCATTATTTTTTACAACTAGCCTTGGTTTAGCTGTGTTGAACAGTCAGCAATCGGTTGCGAAAGATTTAATTATTAATAATAAAGCGCAACAAGATGTACCAAGTGCTGTGAGCAATCCGGTTTCTGCTGAATTGCCTGTTGTGCCAAGTTCGACAAATGGCAGTGAACCAGCAAAATAAATTTTAGCCGATGTGGTGAAATTGGTAGACACGCCATCTTGAGGGGGTGGTGACGCAAGTCATGCCGGTTCAAATCCGGCCATCGGTACCAAATAAGCAATTTTACTAGTAAATCTATGTAAAACTGCACAATATACAGAAGCCCGCAAGTGTTATACTTAGCGGGCTTTTTATTGTTCTAAATTGAATATAAATAGGGAAATGAATGTGATGTTTTTAATCACTTCATTTTTCTTTTATACTGGTATCCTAAAATTAAACAAAGGAGTTTTTATGGAAAAGCCGTTTATCCTACACATGTTAACCACCGCAAAGAATTTAAGTCCATTCGATGTCAATATGGCAATGGATGCAGGTTGGGTTTCTGCCATGTCTTACACTAATATTGAGGCTAGCGAAGTTCAAGGTTTAGTACAGGATGCTATTTTTTCACGTAGTGCAAAGAATTTAAAGCGAACCAGCATTTTCATTGGTGGGCGAGATACAAAACAAGCAATGGATATGTTGAAAATTGCGAAACGATCAATGATTCCACCTTTCGAAGTATCCGTTTTCGCGGACCCAAGTGGCGCTTTCACAACCGCTGCAGCCATGGTTGCGGCAGTTGAGTTTCATTTGTTAACAAAATTCAATACGACGCTTGAAGGGAAAAATATTTTAGCTTTAGCTGGAACAGGTCCAGTTGGTCAGGCTGCCGCCGTTATTGCTGCGAAAGCAGGTGCGAATGTTCGCATTATTGGTCGTCAATTAGACAAGGCGCAACATACTGCAGATTTATGCAATAACGAATTTGGGGAAGGCAAGACCAATATTCAAGCTGGTGCGGATGCAGATAAGGCGCAGTATATAAATGATACGGACATTGTCTTTGCAACTGGTGCTGCAGGTATTGAACTGCTAAGTATTGAATTGATTGCAAGTGCCCCTCAATTAAAAGTAGCGGCTGACGTGAATGCCGTGCCGCCTGCTGGCATTGCGGGTATTAGCGCGATGGATGATGGTAAATTGATTGAAGGTTCCGTGAATGGCGCTGTCGGTGTGGGTGCGCTTGCTATTGGTAATGTGAAATATCAAACTCAAAATTTATTATTAAAACGTATGATACAAAGCGATAAACCATTGTATTTGCATTTCGAGCATGCTTTTGAAGTGGCTAGAGAATATATGAAATCAACGCATGATAAATAGTATTCGTCTAAACTGAGCAAAAAAGGAACTAATATATGAAACGCAGTATTCTGCACATGCTTGACCCGATGCCAAATAATAGTCCTTTTGATATTAACATGGCTTTAGATGCTGGCTTTGATGTTTTAATGCCCTACAACAATGTTAAATTAGAAAGTGTTCATGGTTTAACGCAAGATGCTATTTTTTCACGTAGTATGGCGGGCGTGAAGCGCACAGGCTTATTTATTGGCGGGCGTAATTTAGGTTTAGCAATTGATATGTTTAATGCGGCTAAGCAAGCTATGATTCCACCGTTTGCTGTTTCAGTTTTTGCAGATCCAAGTGGTGCGTTTACGACAGCGGCTGCGTTAGTGGCTTGCGTGGAAAAAGAGTTGCGCATTAAACACGGTAAAGAGCTTAAAGATTGCAAAGCGATGATTTTAGGTGGTACAGGCCCTGTCGGTATTGCAACGGGTATTATCGCGTCATTAGCGGGTGCACATACTACTATTGTCGATCATCTTTACTTGGAAACGGCGCAAGAAGTTGGTCTGCAATACAATCGTCGTTTTGGGTGTGATTTGCATGCAACTGTAGCGGGTTCTGATAAAGAAAAAATCGACGTGCTTCGAGATGTTGATTTAATCTTTTGTACGGCTAAAGCGGGTATTCAAGTTTTAAATGCAAAAGTATTAAAAGAGCTCACTCAACTTAAAGTGGCGGGTGATGTAAATGCCGTTCCACCTTTGGGGATTGAGGGAATTAAGCGAGAAGATAATGGAGCGCCTTTAATTTCTGCTGAAAACTGCAATGCGTTTGCAGTCGGCGCGTTGGCTGTGGGTGATATAAAATATCATGTTCAACATGATTTGTTAGTTTCCATGATTGAAACAGAGCATCCTGTTTACTTGGATTTTCGTGATGCGTTCAAAACAGCGCAAAAAATTTTAGCTTAAACGTCTATTTTCGGATTACGTTCAATGACGTAATCCGAAGTCATTACTTTAAAACTGTTTAAATTCTTCTGTTGCGTTGATTAGAGCGTCAATCATTTCATCACCTTGAGCTATATGTCCTGCATTAGGTAATACAATGTATTTTGCTTGAGGTAGTGCTTGGTGGAGTTTCCATGCAGATTCAATAGGACACATTAAATCTGCTCGTCCATGAATGAGAGTGATGGGTAGATGCGTTAATTTATTGCAATTTTCGAGTAATTCATTTTCCTTTAGAAAATAATGATTTTTGGCATAATGGAGTTCCATAAGCACTTGTTTAATGGTGTTTTCACAAGGGTGTTCATCACTCTCTTGGTATAAATTCCCAAGTGCCACTTGCCCTCCCCATGATTGCCATGCTTTTGCGACGCGTCGAATGGCTAGTTCATCTTTTCCCCACAGCACAGTAATTAAGTCGGCTAAGAGGTTTTCTGTTCGCAAATGATGAGGAATGCTTGCTGATAATGCTTGCCAGCTTTCAGGGTAAATAGAGGCGACGCCACGCTCACTTGAAAACCAAATCATGTCTTGGTTCCGTGCTAAAAAACTACCTCTTAAAATGATGGCACGAACATGGTCAACATGCTTCTGTGCATAAGCTAATGCAAGTGTGGCGCCCCAAGAACCGCCAAATAAAATCCAATTCTCTAAATTAAGTTGTTTGCGGATCGTTTCCATATCTGACATTAAATCAGGAAGCGTATTGTCTTCTAATTCGCCAAATGGCAATGAACGACCGCTACCACGTTGATCGAATAAAATAATGTGGTAATGCGACGGATCAAAAAATCGACGGTGATCAGGTTTACATCCCGAGCAAGGTCCACCGTGCAAAAAAACGATAGGCACGCCGCTGGGATTGCCGCATTCTTCGACGTAAACAGAATGATTTTTTGTCTTTAAAAAGAAATGATTGAAGGGTTCAATTGAAGGAAAAAGGCTTTTCATAAACGATAAATAGACAGTAAAAAGGGTAACCATAACGCTTATGGACCTATCACGCTAGTTTTTATAATGCGATGGCAATCCACGATTGCGATAAAATCCTATATAATGTTTGATTTATTATCATTGCCGTTTCCGCAGGTCATTTTTAAGCGCTTGCCTTTTTGTTAATTAACGGCGTTTATACTTTGGAGACATTTAATGAATCAGGATTTAAAAGCGTATCTCGCAACCTGCCAGACGCGTGTTGAAGCGGCATTAACACAACGTTTGCCCGCTGAAAATATCTTGCCTAATAAATTACATCAGGCCATGCGCTATAGTGTTTTAAATGGCGGAAAGCGGATGCGTCCAATGTTAACGTATGCAACAGGCAGTGTTTTAGGTATCTCGCCTGACGCATTAGATGCGGTTGCGTGCGCGGTAGAATGCATTCATGTGTATTCATTGATTCACGATGATTTACCAGCGATGGACGATGATGATTTGCGTCGCGGAAAGCCAACGTGTCATGTTGCATTTGACGAAGCGACAGCTATTCTTGCTGGAGATGGCCTTCAAACGTTAGCATTTGAACTGCTCGCCCATGACGCAAGTATTCAAGTGAGTGCGCAAAATAGATTACAAATGATCACATCGCTTGCTCGAGCCAGTGGTTCACTTGGGATGGTTGGCGGTCAAGCTATTGATTTAGAATCAGTTGGTAGAATGCTTACGTTGCCAGAACTTGAAAATATGCACATACATAAAACAGGTGCATTAATTCGTGCGAGTGTTATTTTAGCAACACTTGCCAAAGAGGGTGTTGATGAAGAGGCTGTTAAGCGACTTGATAACTATGCCAAATGTATCGGCTTATCTTTTCAAGTGAAAGATGATATTCTCGATGAAGAAAGTGACACAGCCACATTAGGCAAAACGCAAGGTAAAGATAAAGATAATAATAAACCCACTTATCCTGCATTACTTGGACTCTCAGGCGCTAAACAAAAAGCGCAAGAATTACACGAAAAAGCTATTGAAAATCTCGCTTATTTCGGTACACAGGCGGATTTGCTGCGTAATCTTTCTCTCTACATTATTCAACGTGACCACTAATTTAACTGCCAATTACGTCGCCGTATTTAAGGAATTCAAACCATTATGACCCATTCAACGCCATACCCATTACTCGATAATATCAACGATCCAGCGGATGTAAGGCAACTTCCTAAAGAGCAACTTAAAGCGCTTAGTAAAGAAGTGCGTAATTTCTTGACTGAATCGGTCAGTGTTTCGGGCGGGCATTTCGCAGCGGGTTTGGGGACGGTTGAGCTGACGGTTGCATTGCATTATGTATTTGATACGCCAAGTGATAAATTGGTTTGGGATGTTGGGCATCAAGCGTATCCCCACAAAATTTTGACAGGTCGTAAATCACGTATGACGACCATTCGCTCAAAAGATGGTGTGTCTGCATTTCCAACGCGTAGCGAAAGTGAGCATGATGCATTTGGTGTTGGGCATTCAAGTACTTCAATTAGTGCTGCGCTCGGCATGGCAATTGCTGCAGGTCTAAAAGGTGAAGATCGTCAAATGGTGGCTATTATTGGTGATGGCAGTATTACCGGTGGTATGGCATACGAGGCGATGAATCATGCTGGCGCTATCGATGCAAATTTACTCGTTATTTTAAATGACAATGATATGTCCATTTCACCCCCTGTTGGTGCGATGAGTAATTATTTGACAAAAATTCTATCGAGTCGCCTTTATTCTTCTATGCGTGAAGAAAGTAAAAAAGTGCTTAGTAAAATGCCAACAATGTGGGAGCTTGCAAGGCGCACTGAAGAGCATATTAAAGGCATGGTTATCCCCGGAACGTTATTTGAAGAACTCGGGTTTAATTACATTGGTCCAATCGATGGGCATGACATTGATATGCTTGTTTTGACGCTGGAAAATTTGAAGCATATTTCAGGCCCGCGCTTTTTGCATGTTGTGACTAAAAAGGGTAAGGGGTATCTACCTGCTGAAAAAGATCCACTCGGCTATCATGGTGTCCCCGCGTTTGATCATAAACTCGATTATTTACCTAAAGCACCGCCTTCGCACCCAACTTATACAGAAGTATTTGGGCAATGGCTCTGCGATATGGCTACGCAGGATTCGCGCTTGCTGGGAATTACGCCAGCCATGCGTGAAGGCTCAGGGCTAGTGAAATTTTCTCAGCAATTTCCCGATCGCTATTTTGACGTAGCCATCGCAGAGCAACATGCGGTGACACTTGCTGCAGGGCAGGCCTGTGAAGGTGCAAAGCCTGTTGTTGCTATTTATTCAACTTTTTTGCAACGTGCTTATGATCAACTTATTCATGATGTTGCTCTGCAAAATTTAGATGTGCTTTTTGCACTTGATCGCTCGGGGTTAGTTGGGCCTGATGGTCCAACACATGCGGGGAGTTTTGATTATAGCTATTTGCGTTGCATTCCTAACATGGTGTTAATGGCGCCTGCTGATGAAAATGAATGCCGCCAAATGTTGACGACGGGTTTCTTATATAACGGCCCAGCTGCGGTCCGCTACCCACGAGGTAAAGGTGCAGGAAGTGCTGTTGATAAGGCATTGACTTCGCTGGAAATTGGTAAAGCTAGTATTATTCACACAGGTAGTCGAATTGCCTTTTTGGCATGGGGTAGTATGGTGATTCCTGCGTTAACTGTTGGAAAACAACTTGCTGCGACAGTGGTCAATATGCGTTTTATTAAACCCATTGATGACGCATTGCTTTTAGAGCTTGCGAAAACACACGATGTTTTTGTAACCGTGGAAGAAAATGTGTTAGCGGGTGGCGTGGGCAGTGCAGTGAATGATTTTCTGCAAGCGAATAAAATTCTAATGCCAGTTTTAAATCTAGGTTTGCCAGATTATTTTGTTGAGCAAGGTACGCGCGAAGAATGTTTGGCGCACTGTGGTCTTGATACAAAAGGTATTTTGGCAAGTGTTGAGGCGTTTTGCGCGTAAATGATGACGCAGGAAAAATCCCATACCCCAATGATGCAGCAGTATTTACGCGTCAAAGCTGAGTATCCTGATACGCTCGTGTTTTACCGTATGGGTGATTTTTATGAATTATTTTTTGATGATGCAAAAAAAGCGGTTCAACTCCTCAATATAACGCTCACAAGTCGAGGTCAATCAAACGGTGAGCCCATTCCTATGGCAGGGGTTCCTCATCATGCTGCTGAAGGGTATATTGCGAAGCTTTTGAGGGCAGGGGAATCAGTCGCGCTTTGTGAGCAAATTGGTGATCCTGCTACGAGCAAAGGACCTGTCGAGCGTAAAGTTGTTCGAATTGTAACGCCGGCTACAGTAACCGATGATGCGCTCCTTGATGCACGGCAAGACAATTTACTTGTTGCGATTTGTTGGCTAAAAGGGCTATACGGTATTGCAAGTTTAGATGTGACTAGCGGGCGTTTTTCACTTCAGCAAGTGGAAAGTGAAGACGCGCTAATCAATGAAGTAGCACGATTAAATCCAGCAGAATTATTATTTAGTGAAGACTTTGCTCTTTCGCAAGCGTTAAAGCAACGTCACGGTTTGTGTCGTCGCCCTGCATGGCATTTTGAAGCGGATAGTGCGCGTGAGCGCTTACTCGCGCAATTCAAAGCGACTGATTTGAGTGGTTTTGGTTGTGAAAAATTGCTTATCGCGGTGTCTGCTGCAGGGGCTTTGCTTCAATACATTAAAGATACTCAGCAAAGTGCGCTACCACATATTCAGAGTGTGCGCGTTGAAAGCAGTGATGATTGTATTTTACTTGATGCGGCCAGTCGGCGAAATTTAGAGCTTGATACGCATCCTTCTGGGGAAATGAAATACACACTTTTTGGTGTGCTCGACAGTACGGTGACGGCAATGGGTAGTCGTTGTTTGCGTCGCTGGCTCAATCGACCGTTGCGCAATCAATCAATTTTAAATCATCGTTATGCCAGTATTGCGAGCTTGCTTCATCTGCGTCTTTATCAAACTACCCAAAATCAGCTCCGCCACATTGGTGATATTGAAAGAATCAGTTCACGTATCGCGCTCAAAACAGCGCGTCCAAGAGATTTAATTGTGCTGCGTGAAAGTCTTGCTGCACTGCCTGACCTGCAAAAGCTGCTTTCAGAACAAGATAACCCAAAGTTATTAACATTAAGTCAACATATCAATTTGCAACCTGATACAGTTGAATTGCTTTATCGCGCAGTGATTGATAATCCTCCTGTTTTGATTCGTGATGGGGGTGTCATTGCAAGTGGCTATCATCAAGAACTTGATGAACTGCGCAATTTGAGTCAAAACGCTGATCAGTTTTTGCTGGATATGGAACAGCGCGAGCGCGTTGCAACAGGCATTAATTCGCTGAAAGTCAGTTACAATCGAATTCATGGCTATTACATTGAAATTTCGCATTTGCATGTAGAGAAAATTCCCGCACATTATCGACGCAAACAAACGCTAAAAGGTGCAGAGCGCTATATTACTGAAGAGCTTAAACTTTTTGAAGATAAAGTGCTCAGTGCGCGTGACAAAGCGCTGACATTTGAAAAGTTTCTTTACGAACAGTTGCTCGATATTGTGGCGCTTTCTGTGCCTGTGCTTCAAAAATGTGCTGATGCGCTTGCTGAAATTGATGTATTAAGCTGCTTTGCGCAGCGAGCAGAAGCGTTAAATTTAACGCAGCCAATGCTAATGGAAAAAACGGGTATTCATATTGAAGGTGGTCGGCATTTGGTGGTCGAACAAATTGCCAAAACACCTTTTGTGCCAAATGATTTAGCACTTTCCTCGCAGCGTCGTATGTTAATTATTACGGGGCCTAATGCGGGCGGAAAAAGTACATTTATGCGCCAAACGGCTTTAATGGTGCTGATGGCGCATATTGGTTGTTATGTGCCTGCCAAAAATTTTGTTTGCGGTGAAATTGATAAAATTTTCACGCGTATTGGCGCGTCAGATGATTTGAGTAGCGGTCGCTCTACGTTCATGGTTGAAATGTCCGAAACAGCGAATATTTTGCATAATGCGACCACGAAAAGTTTGATTTTAATTGATGAGATTGGTCGTGGAACGAGTACATTTGATGGCTTATCTTTAGCGTGGGCGTGTGCGGATTATTTAGCGAAAGAAACAAAAGCGTATACGTTATTTGCGACGCATTATTTTGAATTGACTGCGCTATCCGATCAGCATCGCAGCATTCACAATGTGCATTTAGATGCTGTTGAACATGGCGATACGATTATTTTTTTGCATGCCGTCAAAGAGGGTGCCGCAAGTCAGAGCTACGGTCTGCAAGTAGCATCGCTTGCGGGCGTTCCGCGTTGTGTGATTGAAAAAGCAAAAACCAAATTAGGTGAGCTTGAAATGCATGCATACAGCGAGCAACAAGCTAAACGCGGTTCGGATCAAATTGATTTATTTGTGTCACAGGCTGAAAATCCTGTTTTAGCCTTACTTGAAGATGTGCGTGCCGATGATTTATCACCTAAGCAAGCGTTAGAATTGGTTTACCGGCTCAAGCAACTCGTTTAATTATGATGAGAACAGCTCAGTGGGTAGTGATTATCGGGTTGCTTGCGTTGACAGCGGGCATGGGTGTCCGCATGTATACGCAGTGGCAACTTGAAAAACAGCCACAAATGCTTTCTGAATTTTCATTTCTTGATGGAGCATCTACGCCTCATTCGTCTAATGAATGGAAAGGTAAAGTTTTAGTGATTAATTTTTGGGCAACGTGGTGTCCATCGTGTTTGAAAGAAATCCCCTCTTTTATGGTATTGCAATCGAAATACGGAAATGAAAAAGTACAATTTATAGGTATTGCACTGGATGATGTCGCAGCGGTGAAGGTTTTTCAAGAAAAAACGGGCGTGAATTATCCTTTGCTCATTGCGGGCGATTGGGCTGGATTTGCCCTTGCAAAAAAATTGGGTAATATCATGAGTGCAATTCCCTATACGGTTGTGGTAAATTCTGCAGGAATGATTATTTACCGACACATGGGAGAATTGTCGGCAAGTGAATTAAATTCAGTGGTTGAACCTTTGCTTTGACATCACATTATTAACACTTATTTTAATTGGAAACAATATGGCAACTTGGCTAGAAACTTGTGCAAAACAACTCACGCGCCTAGAAAAAACCTCGGTGTTATCGGATAAACTTATTACATTGAGTAATAAGACTGGTGTTGATATATCGCCTGAAATGCAGCTAAAACTCGAAAATGAACATGCACGTTTAAACAGACAGCTTGAGAGATTGCGTGCAAATCGTTTTGAAGTAGCCGTGATTGGACTTGAAAAAGCAGGTAAGAGTGCGCTACTTAACGCATGGCTCGGGCAAGAAATTTTGCCTTCAGCGCGTGAGCGTTGTACGTTTACCAGTACGGAAATTTGGTCAGCGCAAACTGAGCAAGATCAATTACTATCAATTCAATATTACAGTCGAGAAGAAATCGCCACATTGCAACAGCAGCGTCAACTTGCTTTAGCAGGTAAGTTACTTAGCGATAAAGAAAAAAAAGAAATTCAAGAAGATTACAACGATACTGAAAAAAATCTTAATGCCATTTATGAATTTACCAAACTCAAAAATGGGTTTAAACAAAGTTTTTTAGATATTGGTGAAATTAGCGATTTATTGCAGTCAGCCATTTTTAAAAATCGTGCTCAGTCACTTTCTATTAAACGCATTCAACTCAAAACGGTGCGTTTACGCAGTGACCGTGACATTATTTTTCACGATGTTCCTGGTTTTAACTCGGGGATCTTAATGCACGCAGAGCAGGCGGTTGATCGTTTGCGTAATTGCGATGCTATTATTTACGCTAAGGAAATGAAACAGCCGTCAATTACAGGTCCAGAAAAAGAAATGTTATTGGTTGCGGATGCGGAAGATCCGAGTTTGCGTGTGTCAGACAAAGTTTTTGTGGTGTTAACGCAAGCGGATGCAATGGATGATCAAATTGATTTTCGTGATACCTTTGCAAAACATAAAACTTTCTGGCCATCGGTGCCAGAGCGTCGCTTGTTACCTGTTTGTGCGCGATCGCATTTAGTTGAGTTTGGTATTCCAACGGAGGATACGCAGCGTCGCTCTAAAAGTGCGGATGATAAAAATAAATTAAAAAAACTCGGTATTCCAGATGGCATGAATGCACTGAAAGATGCCGTCAATTTTTACATCGATAACGAACGCACAGGTGTGTTGCAAAAACGTTGTGATTCACTCGTCAATAATACACGTCAATTAGCAAATGAGATTTTAGGTAAACTTGAACCTATTTATGGCACGATTGATGAGAATGATCGTCAAGAAGATGATTTGCTCGGCAAAGACTTCAATCAGTGGTGGGGTCGTGAATGGCAACGCATTAAAAAAGATTTTGATATGTGGTATGCACAAAGTATTCAAGGCCGCAAAGAAGCCGATGCAATTGGTGCTGAGCATGAAGAACTTGCTGCATTGCGCTCTGCGTATGATCAAAAAATTGAAGCATTACTATCTAATCTAATTACCGCTCAACCTGAAGAATTAAAACGGATTTATACAGCGGGCGGTACGATTTCAATGCCGGATTCACGAGAAGGAAATTATAAAATTCGGGAAGAATTGTTCAGGGAAATTCAGAAGAAATTTGAAACTGAATTAACGGATCAACTCGCGCAAGCGTTGCAAGCGTTAATTGATCAGATTGTTCAAAAAACGCAATCGCTACTTTGGGAAACCGAAGATGTACGTCGTAATTTGCTGCATTCGCATTTGGATGAAAGTATTGAACAAGCGCGTATACGTCATGGATTCCAGGTTTTATTTTTACGTTTTGGGCGCGTAGCCGTTGAAGCCTTTATCGCAAAACCACTGCAGGGGCGTGATCGTTTGCTCAGTGAGCGTGCAGCTGAAATTAAAACCTTAGAAGCGTTCTATCAAGGTACTGATAAAACGAAACAAGAAGGGGGTTTGACGCATTATTTGCGCTATGGCTTGTGGGCAACCATTAATAAAACGGTTCCAGCAGGACGCTCACGCAATACGGCTAAAGCGGTTGTGGATGCTGTTTTATCTGAAGCGGTGGCTGTGCCGCCAGCAAAAGATATTGATAGATCACCCGAGCCAGGTAATTTTGAGCAAGTGGTTGAAGAAATTAATGGTGATTTAGCGGCTTTGCAGGATTATTTAAAAAACAGTGTCTTCTATGCCGCGGGTTTTATTACGTATTGTAATCAAGAGTTAGAGCGTATTCGTAATCGTTTTAAAGAGATGGAAGATAATGATCGTCAGTGGATTGGAATTATTCGCACTGCCGTTAAATATGAACGTAATCCGCTAATTCCTTACAATATTGCACACACACGTCGCGATTTTCAATTGCGTCGTGAACTTGCACTGGAATTGAAGGATGTTCGCAATACTTACAGTAACGTGATTTAAACGATGACGCAAACGCAAAATTGCATTGATATTATCCCTTTTTTAAATGAAGATCTTGGCAGTGGTGATATAACCGCTGCCATTATTTCAGCAGATCAGAATGCTACAGCAGAGTTATTGACACGCGAACCGATGATATTATGTGGGCGCGAATGGTTTGATGCGGTATTTAGATATCTGGATGCAACTATTTCAATTGAATGGCACGCCCTTGAAGGGGATTTTGTGCCCTCTAATACTAAAATTTGTACGCTCCAAGGAAATGCTCGAGGTATTTTGAGCGCAGAGCGCACGGCACTCAATTTACTGCAGACTTTATCGGCGACAGCAACGCTTGCAAGAGAGTATGCAAATGCCGTAGAAGGAACTCAATGCAAAGTTCTCGATACACGAAAAACGATTCCGGGTCTACGTCAAGCACAAAAATATGCAGTGCGTTGTGGGGGATGTTTTAATCATCGGATAGGTCTATTTGATGGTGTGCTTATCAAGGAAAATCATATTTTTGCTGCAGGCTCTATTGAAAATGCTGTGAAAATGGCTCGAAATCAAAGTGATGCTCCTGTTGAAGTTGAAGTTGAAAACTTAATGGAGCTAAAAGACGCGCTCAAAGCGAAGCCTGATCGTATTATGCTTGATAATTTTACCTTGGAAGATTTACGCTCCGCAGTGGTCTATGTGGCGGGGGGAGTGGAACTTGAGGCATCAGGCAATATTGACTTAACGACAATTCGAGCTGTTGCGCAAACCGGTGTCGACTACATTTCTATTGGCGCGTTAACAAAAAATGTACGCGCCATTGATTTATCTTTGAGGATTGCGCTGTAATAAAGAAATTAATCGCAATTTTTGAAATTGGAATTAAGGCACTCGCGTGACATTTTTTGCGCTTTTTCGATTTGTTCTGGTGAAAGTTGACTTAGGGCGGCTTCGCGTAATTCTGATGCAGGGGCGTAACCATTTGTCGTGCTTAAATTAAACCATACATAGGCATGAGCGTAATCTTGGGATGCTCCTTGTCCGTAAGCATACATTACGCCTAAATTGTATTGTGCGAGTGCATTGTTTTTTTCAGCAGCAAGGCGATACCATGTCATGGCTTCTTTATAATTTTGAGTGATGCCTTGACCTTTTTCGTACATATACCCTAAATTGGATTGGGCAAGGATGTGTTCTTGTTCGGCAGCAAGACGATACCAATTAATGGCTTGTTTGTAGTCTTGCATTACCCCTTGCCCATTGCTGTAGAGTAAGCCTAAATTATATTGCGCTGCTGCAACGCCTTGCTGAGCGGCAAGTGTGTACCATTTAACCGCTTCACTTATATCTTGCGGGATACCTTGTCCATTTTGATACATAAATCCCAAATTCGATTGTGCAATGGCGTGACCCTGTTGTGCAGCAAGTAAATACCATTTAACAGCTTCCTTTTCATCCTTTGGTACACCAAGTCCGTTGTCGTACATAAGGGCAAGATTTGCTTGTGCTAAGGAATGCCCTTTTTTAGCTGAAAGAAGCCACTGTTTGACCGCTTTTGTGTAGTCTTTGCTTTGATACGCAGACATGCCACTGCCAAAGTCATCTGCAAATGAGGTAGTGTGTAGTGAAAAAAAGAGAAATACCGCGACGACTAAATAACGCATAATGATCTCAATAGTGAAAAATTTTTCGTCATTCTAACTGAAAAAAACGCAATATTCCGAAGAGTTGCGTATATTTTTTATTGTTAATTTAAAAGATAGAGTTAAACATAATGAATCCAAATTTAAAACATCTGCATCCGTATCCTTTTGAAAAATTGGCGCAATTAAAAAAAGGAATTGCCCCCCCAAAAGATAAATCGCCCATTATGCTTTCTATTGGAGAGCCGGCGCATGCAACGCCTGAATTTATCAAAAAAACGCTTGTTGATAATTTAAATACAGTGTCCAATTATCCAAGCACAAAGGGAATTCTGCCACTTCGCGAAGCGATTTCAACTTGGCTCGAGAAACGTTTTGCGTGCAAAGTGAATCCGGAAACTCAAGTTTTACCCGTTAATGGCACACGTGAAGCGTTGTTTTCATTTGCGCAATGCGTAATAGGTGGTTCAGATAATCCGATAGTGGTGATGCCTAATCCGTTTTATCAGATTTATGAAGGAGCGGCATTGCTTGCAGGTGCAGAGCCTTATTTTTTAAACGCAACACAACAAACACATTATTTACCGGATTTTAACACGGTATCCGCCGATATTTGGCGTCGATGTCAGTTACTTTATATTTGTTCACCAGCCAATCCCAGCGGTGCTGTTATGGGCGAAGAAGAATTTAAAACAGTATTAGAATTAGCGGAAGAGTACGATTTTATTATTGCTTCAGATGAGTGTTACAGTGAATTGTATGATGATGAAAGTCATCCACCTTTAGGATTGCTCGAGGTGGCGCATAAAATGGGTAATAGCGCTTTTAAACGTTGCGTAGTATTTCATAGTTTATCAAAGCGCTCAAATTGTGCAGGTTTACGATCAGGGTTTGTCGCAGGCGATGCGGAAATATTGGCTAATTATTTTAATTACCGCACTTATCACGGTTGCGCGATGTCCTTGCCTGTTCAATATGCCAGTATTGCTGCTTGGCGCGATGAATTACATGTCATTGAAAATCGTCGTTTATATCGTGAAAAATTCACTGCATTTGTCGAAATTTTGCAGGATGTTTGCGACATTGAGAAACCGCCGGCTAGTTTTTATATTTGGCTGAAAACGCCCATTTCAGATACGCAATTTGCGCAAATAGTGTTTGAAAAACAGAATCTAACAGTGTTGCCAGGGAGTTTTTTATCGCGTGAGTTCCAAGGGGTAGACCCTGCGAAAGACCATGTTCGTATCGCACTTGTTGCCTCACTTGATGAATGTATTGAGGCGGCCAAACGTATTCGAGAAGTATTTGTCTTTTTGAAAAGTCAACAGAGTGAAAAATAATGGCAAAAAGGATTTGCTTGTTTTGCAATTCACTGAAAAACCTATATAATTAAAAATCTTTTACCGAGCATTTCGCTCTCTCCTTGCTTTACCATTTTTATAAATAGTGATGGAAGGCATTAACCAAAAGGAAACATAATGCGACACTACGAAATTGTCTTTTTAGTTCATCCTGACCAAAGTAGTCAGGTTCCTGCGATGATTGATCGCTACAAAGCGACCATTGAAGCCACTTCAGGCAAAATTCATCGTTTGGAAGATTGGGGGCGCAGAGCGCTTGCCTATCCAATTAAAAAGATACACAAAGCTCACTACATTTTAATGAATGTTGAATGTGATCAAGTTGCTTTAGAAGAACTTGAAACGGGCTTCCGTTTTAATGACGCCATTTTGCGTAGCATGATTTTGTTGCAAGCTGAAGCCATTACAGAGCCTTCAATCATTGCTACATCAACAGCTGAAGAAAATAAAGCAGCTGAATTACGTGCAAAAGATAACGCAGCTCGTGAAGCTGCTGAAGCGTTGGCTGCTGTTGATCTCGATTTAGATGATGACGCAGATCATGACGATTTTGACGCAGATTTAGCAGAATAATCTCTTAACTAAAACATTCATAACGGAAGTTACCATGGCACGCAACATTAGACGTAAAAAATTCTGCCGTTTTAGCGCAGAAAACGGTAGTCAAATTGATTATAAAGATTTGGGCTTACTGGGTGATTACATAACTGAAACAGGTAAAATCGTTCCTAGTCGTATTACCGGTACAGCAGCGAAATACCAAAGACAATTATGCACAGCAATTAAACGTGCACGTTTTATTGCCTTGTTGCCATATTGCGACGCACATAAATAATTAAAAATGGGATTCTTAGCAACTTATATCATGCGCGGACGTTGGCAGGCTGCTACAGCCGTGAGCGTGCTTGCGTTTTTATCGTTGTTTATGCCTCCCATTAGTATCGTAAGCTCTGCCGCTTTGGCATTAGTCACCCTGCGACGTGGAGCTTACGAAGGATTAACGGTTTTTGGTATTTCCTTAACGGGAATGACAGTATTGGGTGCAATACTCGGTAGTGTGTCGTTTACAGCGCTTTACGGGTTAGTGTTATGGTTACCTATCTGGATTGTTGCTATCTTGCTTAGGGCAGGGCGCAAACTCTCTCTTGCTATTGAAAGTGCCGTGTTACTAGGCGGAATTAGTATTGTTGTTTTTTATCTTTACAATCCGCAAGCAGCAAAAATGTGGCAGGAAGTATTAACGCAAATGGCACCTGCAAATGCGTCAATTGAAACGATGCAACCTAATTTAGATGCGATTTCACATTATATGACAGGCATTGTTGTTGCCGGTACTGTGTTTGGCTGGATATTTGCCTTGTTTTTAGCTCGTTGGTGGCAAGCTACACTTTATAATCCAGGTGGTTTTCGCGCTGAGTATTTAGATCTCGCAACATCACCACGTTTGGCGCTTGGTAGTATTGCACTCATAGGTATTGCTAGTTTAAGTTCTGGCATAATGGCTGAGGTAACATGGAATTTAAGTATTCTGACGTTTGTACTTTATACCTTTGTTGGAACGGCTGTAGCACACAACATAATGAGTGCGCTAAAACTTTCCCGTTATGTGATTTTTGGTTTTTATATCACGCTATTTTTGATTCCGCATTTACTTATTCCCGTTGCATTGGTTGGAGTAAGTGATGCTTGGTGGAAATTGCGTGAGAAAATGGCTGCTAAAAAACATTAAAAAATCGTTAATAACCTAACTTGTGCGCTAATATTTGGCGCGAAATTTTATAGAATAGATCACATTGAGGATGTAAAGATGGAAGTAATTCTTCTTGAAAAGATTGCGAATTTGGGCAGTTTAGGCGATAAAGTTAGCATTAAAAACGGCTACGCTAGAAACTACTTAATTCCACAAGGTAAAGCGGTTGTTGCAACAGCGAAAAAAATTGCAGAATTTGAAGTTCGTCGTGCTGAATTAGAAAAAGCCGCAGCAGAAAAATTAGCAACAGCTCAAAAACGAGCAGAAGCTTTAAGTAAATTAAGTATTACTATCGCACATAAAGCAGGCGACGAAGGTCGTTTATTTGGCTCAGTTGGTACGCATGCAATTGCTGATGCAATTGTAAAAGCGGGTGTTGCTGTTGAAAAACAAGAAATACGCTTGCCGCATGGAACGATTCGTCATTTAGGTGATTTTGATGTAGATATTCATTTACACACTGATGTTAACGCAAAAATTGCGATTAAAATCACCGCTGAGGCGTAATTTACTTAGCCCGAAGGGCGTAAAGTCGAACTTTGCGCCTAACGCTTCCATTATGCGAAGATTATATTCTTTACTCTTTTATAGTATTACCCCTCTTATTGTGTTGCGTTTGTGGTGGAGGAGTCTTAAAAATCCAGCATACAGAGCGCGTTGGTCAGAGCGTTTTGGTTTTTATAACCAGACGTATAAACAAAATGTCATTTGGTTTCACGCTGTGTCAGTAGGCGAGAGTGAGGCTCTATTTCCGTTGATCGCATTAATAAAATTAAAACATCCCACCATACCTCTCCTTATTACCACCACCACGCCCACCGGTTCAGCTCGAGTTAAATCAGTGCTTGGTGAAAGTGTTGCTCATGTTTACCTGCCATACGATTTGCCTGATGTAGTTGAGCGGTTTTTAAGTGAATTTAAACCTAAAATAGCGGTTATTCTTGAGACGGAAATTTGGCCTAATCTTTACCATGCGTGCTTTGATAAAAAAATTCCTTTGTACCTAGTGAATGCCTGTTTATCAGAAAAATCAGTACGCGGTTATCAAAAAATTTCATCACTTGCGATTTCTACGTTAAATGCGGTGACAAAAATTGCCACGCAAACAGATCACGATAAATTAAATTTTATTAAAATTGGTGCGAACGCCAATAGTATTGAAAATTTGGGTAATATAAAATTTGATGTAAGGGTTGAAGAGTCTGTTTTATTTCAAGGCAAGGCATTAAAAAATACACTTTTCGAAAAACGTTTTGTATTTTTAGCGGCCAGTACACATGAAGGCGAAGAAGAGTTATTGCTGAATTGTTATAAAACGATAAAAGAAAAAATTCCAAACTTAATTTTAGTTATTGCCCCTCGACATCCTGAGCGCTTTAACCATGTAGCAACAGTAGCGAAAAAAGCGCAATTAAAAAGTGTGACGCGCACTTCTCAAAAAGTCTGCGATGATGAAGTGGACGTATTTTTAATTGATACATTAGGTGAATTAAAATTATTCTACGCTAGCGCTGATGTTGCGTTTGTAGGTGGAAGTTTTGTGCCTGTAGGTGGGCACAATTTACTCGAACCCGCTGCTGTTGGGGTACCTATTTTAGTTGGGGCTGAAGTAAAAAATATTGCATTGGTTGTCGAAAAATTATTATCGGCACAAGCCGTTATTCAATGTGAAAACGTTGCAGAACTCCAAATAAAAATTGTTGAACTTTATAACCAGCCGCAATTGCGAGATAAGTTAATTTCCAATGCAAAACACGTTGTCGCGCAAAATCAAGGCGCAACACAGCGAATTTATCATTTATTAAACCTTGAATCTGCCACATAAATATTATGACCCAAAAACTTTACATTCAAACTAATGGTTGTCAAATGAATGAATACGACTCGGATAAAATGCGAGATGTACTTCATGCTTCTCACGGGTTTGAACTAACTGATGATCCAAAATTAGCGGATGTATTGTTGCTAAACACTTGTTCGATTCGTGAAAAAGCACAAGAAAAAGTATTTTCTGCTCTTGGTAAATGGCGAAAAATCAAAGATAAACGCCCTGATGTCATTATTGGTGTTGGTGGTTGCGTAGCAAGCCAAGAAGGCGCCGCTATTCAAAAGCGAGCACCGTTTGTCGATATGGTTTTTGGTCCTCAGACATTGCACCGTCTGCCTCAATTACTCAATGAAGTTCGACAAGAACACAAACCCGTTGTGGATATTTCGTTTCCTGAAATTGAAAAATTTGATAATTTGCCTGAAGCGAAAGCCGATGGCGTGAAGGCGTTTGTTTCGGTTATGGAAGGGTGTAGCAAATATTGTACTTATTGCGTGGTGCCTTATACCCGAGGTGAAGAAATTAGTCGTCCACTTGACGATGTTCTCGCTGAAATTCGTGTTTTAGCTAAGCAAGGTGTGCGCGAAATTAATTTGCTTGGTCAAAATGTGAATGCGTATCGTGGTGAAATGGCGGATGGTGACATTGCTGATTTTGCCTTTTTACTGCATTCGGTTGCTGCTCTTGAGGGAATTGATCGCCTACGTTTTACTACGTCACATCCTATGGAATTTACCGATGGTTTAATTGATGCTTTTGCTGAAATTCCACAACTTGTGAATCATCTGCATTTACCCGTGCAAAGTGGCTGTAATACGATTTTACAGAAAATGAAACGTGGCCACGTCATTGATGATTATAAAGACATTATTCGCAAATTACGTAAAGTACGTCCAACGATTAGTTTGTCGTCTGATTTCATTATTGGTTTTCCGGGTGAAACGGATGCTGAATTTGAAGAAACAATGGATTTCATTAATGAAATCGGTTTTGATTTTTCGTTTAGTTTTATCTACAGCGCAAGACCTGGAACGCCAGCAGCGGATTTTGCTGATGATGTGCCAATGAATGTCAAAAAATTACGGCTTGAGCGATTCCAAAATCGTATCAATGAAATGACAGCAACTATTTCAGAAAGTATGGTGGGTAGTACACAAACTGTCTTAGTAGAAGGACAATCAAAGAAAAATGCGCTTCAACTGCAAGGTCGCACTGAAAATAATCGCGTTGTGAATTTTATTGGACATCCGCGCTTAACTGGTCAGTTTGTGGAGGTTGTGATTACTCAAGCGATGCCAAATTCGTTGCGCGGTCGCATGATAGACGTTGTACCAACAGTGGGCGGACTATGAGTTCACACGATTTAGTATTATTGCCTGATGAAAATGACCGTCTGGTAAATTTTTGCGGTCAATATGATGAACATTTGCGTCATTTGGAAAAACGCTTAGGAATTACTATTGCAAATCGTGGCAACCATTTTCAACTAAGCGGTGATGAAAGTATTCTCAACTCTTGCGGCGAGTTAATGCAAGCTTTATATGCGTTGACCGAAAAAGAATATATTACGCCTGAAATGGTGCATTTAGCGCTGCAAGAAGCAGGGATTGAAGTTGTCCTTGAAAGTGAGCCACCCGTTATTGCACCTGTTGTGATTAAGACCAAGCATGGTTTAATTAAAGGTCGCGGTGCAAACCAAAAAGGCTATTTACAACAAATTATGTCGCATGATATCAACTTTGGCATTGGGCCTGCGGGAACGGGTAAAACCTATTTAGCGGTGGCTTGCGCGGTGCATGCGCTACAAACCGAGCAAGTGAGAAAAATTATTCTTGTGCGCCCTGCGGTTGAAGCTGGAGAGAAATTGGGATTTCTTCCCGGTGATATGGCGCAGAAAGTCGATCCGTATTTACGTCCGCTTTATGATGCACTTCATGAAATGTTAGGTCTTGAGCGTGTTGAGAAATTAATTGAGAAAGGCGTTATTGAAGTCGCTCCGCTGGCTTTTATGCGTGGTCGCACATTAAACAATGCATTTATTATTCTTGACGAGGCTCAAAATACCACGCTCGAGCAAATTAAAATGTTCTTAACGCGCCTTGGATTTGGATCTACCGCCGTCATTACAGGTGATATTACTCAAATTGATTTACCCAATGAAAAAATGTCTGGGCTGCGCCATGTTATGAATATTTTGCAGAAAGTTGATGGCATCAGTTTTACCTTTTTCACTGTACGTGATGTGGTTCGACATCCTTTAGTTCAACGTATTGTTGAAGCGTATGAGTCATTTGAAAAAGAACAAAATGAAAAACCACTTCCATGAATATTATCGAAATTCAGCGTATTTCGACGATTACTGATGTGCCAGATGACGCGCAAATTGAGCAATGGGCAAATGTGGCTTTGCATGGCTTGAGTGACAGTATTGAAATGGTGATTCGTATTGTGAATGAAGACGAATCTGCTCAACTCAATGAAACCTATCGCCATAAATCAGGGGCGACGAATGTGCTGAGTTTTCCTTTTGATGTTCCTGAGGGAATTGAACTCAATTTACTGGGCGACTTAGTGATTTGTGCACCTGTTTTGGCGCGTGAAGCACAGGTGCAAAATAAAACAATTATGGCGCATTGGGCGCATATTATTATTCACGGTACGCTCCATTTACTTGGCTATGATCACATTGATGATGTAGACGCACAAGAAATGGAAGAAAAAGAAATCGCTTTATTACAAACTTTGTCTATTTCAAATCCTTACGACGATAATTCAACTCTATGAACGACGACTATCCCCCCGCAACGCCACAAAGAACGTGGCTTGATAAAATAAGCCATTTACTGACTGGTGATCCTCAAGATTTAGATGATTTAGTGGAAATTTTGCGTGAGGCACGCACAAGAAGTTTGCTTGATAGTGATGCACTGTCAATGATTGAAGGTGTTCTTCAAGTATCGCAAATGCGCGTGCGCGATATTATGATCCCACGAGTGCAAATGGTGGTGTTACCCAAAGAAGCGACTTTAGAGAGCATTTTACCGTTAGTGGCTGAATCAGGTCATTCACGTTATCCGGTCATTGATGGTGATAAAAGTAAAGTCATTGGGGTACTGCTGGCCAAAGATTTACTTGTTCGCATGATTGAAAATAAAGCATTACTTGTGCAGGATATTATGCGCTCGGTGAGTATTGTGCCCGAAAGTAAACGACTCAACGTACTCTTGAAAGAATCTCGCACTAACGGAAATCACATGGCGGTAGTCGTGGACGAATATGGTCAAGCGGCAGGACTTGTCACTATTGAGGATGTACTAGAGCAAATTGTCGGCGATATTGAAGATGAACATGATGATCATGATGATGAGAACTATGTCTTCCAGCGTAGTGAAAGTGAATATATGCTAAAAGCGCTGATGCCAATGGATGATTTCGATGACTATTTCAACACGCAACTCGCTACTGATGAATACGACACGATAGGTGGGTTTCTAGTGAGTCAATTAGAACACATGCCTCAAAAAGGTGAGCGTTTAGACGTCGATGATTTGAATTTTGAAGTGATTAAAGCAGATAATCGCCGCGTTTATTTAATTAAACTAAAACGCATGAAATAACGTTAATTGTAATTTGCACTATTGCATTTTTGAGAATACCCCGACATGAATACGCCTAATCCTTCAGATCAATTGACAACATTGAATTTAATCAATCGTGGTTTAAAACGTTTTCTGCCTAATTCTCAAGCACTTTCACTTGCTATTATTTTGCTGGTGAGTTTTGTATTTATTTATTCACTTGCTGATTTATTGATGCCAGTTTTTGTTTCAATTGGTTTGGCGTATCTTCTTGAAGGGATTGTGCGTAAACTCGAACATTTAGATGTGCCTCGAATTGGTGCAGTGGCTATTGTGTTTTCATTATTTCTAGCAAGTCTTGTCTTTTTACTCTTTTATCTTATACCCATCATTTCACAGCAAGCCGTTGAATTAGCGCAACAAGTTCCTGATATTTTAAGTCACGCGCAAACGGGTATAATGCGCTTGCCTAAACTATACCCAAAATTGATTTCTGAAAGCAAAATTCAAGAAATTTTACTGGTTGTGCAAAAGGAATTGATTAGCTATAGCCAAGGCTTGCTGTCGGTGTCTGCGGCGTCAATAGTGGGTTTGATTAGCGCGATGATTTATTTATTTCTGGTGCCGATGATGATTTTCTTTTTACTTAAAGATAAAGCATTGTTAATGTCATGGTTTATGGGGTTTTTGCCAACTGAACGCAACTTGAGTGTGCATGTTTGGCATGAAGTGGATATGCAAATTGGCAATTATGTTCGCGGAAAATTTGCAGAAGTGTTTATTTTATCGCTAGTCAGTTACGTAACGTATGCTGTGATGGGTCTTAATTATGCCTTGTTACTTGCGGTTTTGATGGGGTTGCAAGTTATTTTACCCTACATTGGTGCTACGCTGGTGACGTTTCCGGTCTTGGGTGTTGCGTATTTTCAATGGGGTTTGAGTAATGATGATTTTATGGCTATCGTTATTGCCTATGCAATTATTCAAGCAGTAGATGGCGTGTTACTTGTTCCACTGCTTTTCTCTGAAGCGGTAAATTTGCATGCAATTGCCATTATTGTCGCCATTTTATTTTTTGGTGGATTATGGGGATTCTGGGGCGTTTTTCTTGCGATTCCACTGGCAACGGTCGTTAAAGCTGTATTAACCTCTTGGCCTCGATTAGGTGAAAACACCTCAATTTAAAAAAAACGATTTATTTAACTTGAATGCAAGAAGGTTCTCACCTACACTCAAAATTAACCAGTTATATTTTAGTGTATTTGTGATGTAGAGTGGAGAGAAGTTTATGAGTAAATTTAATCAATCACGTCGCCGTTTTCTTGGGCAGTCAGGATTAGGACTTGTTGCGTTAACGACACTGCCTAGTATTGCAAATGCAATGGAAAGCATGGGAATGGGGCGTATGGGCATGGGGGGAATGCACAACTCAATGGGCAGTGAAGTGAACTATCCTAAGCTAACTCCAAATAAATCCAATCCTAATTTTCATCCAGATGTTGAACTCGATTTAGTTTGTAAGCCCATTGAAATATCAATTTTAAAAGGCGCAGCTACAAAGGTTTTGCATTATCAAGCGACACTCATCAAAGGTCCTAAAGACACAGTAGTCGATATTCCTCATTCTTATTTAGGCTCCATGATTCGTTTGCAAAAAGGGCAGAAAGTTCGTATCAATTTCCATAACGCGCTATCATGGTCGAGTGTGGTGCATTGGCATGGTCTTCATGTCCCTCAAATGATGGATGGTCATCCACAGTATGCCATAGAAAGCGCAGAAACGCTGATTTATGAATTTGAGGTGATGAATCGCGCGAATATGAATATGTATCATCCTCATCCTCATGGCGCGACGGCAAAACAAGTCTATTTAGGACTCGCAGGCGCCGTTATCGTGAATGATGATGAGG
>Ga0209358_10000412_pt1 | contig 37835 bp, 35 predicted proteins | sample LauGreFa1BDMLBSN_2_FD_187574 | JGI IMG/M metagenome (GOLD analysis project Ga0209358, IMG submission 187574) | Freshwater lake microbial communities from Lake Michigan, USA - Fa13.BD.MLB.SN (SPAdes) (version 2) | ecosystem: Environmental > Aquatic > Freshwater > Lake | place: Lake Michigan, USA... | reverse complement strand
AAAGCCTGGCAACGACCTACTCTTCCGTGCCTTAAGACAAAGTACCATTGGCGCTAAAGGGCTTAACTGCCGAGTTCGGAATGGGATCGGGTGTTACTCCTTTGCAATAATCACCAGGCAAGTTTTTTATAACTAAAAATATGTTAAGTGTAAACAAATCTTTATTTAATTTTAGAAAAAATTTTTTTAGAAAGATTTAAACAATATATTTTTAAATCCTTTTTTTTAATAGATATATTAAGGACATTTTTAAGTTTTGCATTATTCAATGTAAAGCTATCACTATTATAAGTCATATTTTTAGAATAGTTTTTGACATTTAAGGGCTTAGTAGATGATGAGGTTAGCCATTGTAAAATTTCACTAACGTAAACTTTTTTTCCTAAAGAGACATTAAATACACCCTTTAGATTTGTCAGAATTATTTTTAAAAAAATATTGGCAAATTGATTAATTGAAATAAAATCTTTAAATGAGTTTTTGTGATTTAATAAAAGATTATTTTTTAAATTTACGATAAAGTTGTCTAAAAATAAATTGTGAGATCTTTTGTTATTTATGATCCTAGGGCCAATAATATTAGAAATTCTTAAAATAAGATAATCATTAGGAATAGTTTTTTTTATATAATTTTCAGTAATAAGCTTATTTTTTTCATAGTTATTTTTGGGTAAAATCTTATCTATTTCCAGAATATTTAATTTTGATTTATATATTTTTCTAGAACTTAAAAAAATATAATTTACGTTAAGATTTTTAATTTTATTTAAAATATGATAATCTAAATCATATTTTTTATTATATTTTTCTAAAACATACTTTCTGTGCAAAGAACAATTAAGCACATAATCAAACTTAGATAAAAAATCTTCATTTTTTTTTAAAAAATTTGAATACTTGATTTTTTTTATGTAGATTCTATTCTTTAGTTCTAAAAATATATTTGAAGAAATAAAACTATTGATTCCTATAATTAACAGTTTTTTTTTTTTCATATTTTTTTAAGAAAAAGAAATAATCTAAAAATGGATTTAGTTATTATATAATCAATTGTTAAAGGAAGTTTTAAGGAATATTTTTTTAAAAAGTGATCTGAAAAATCAAATGCCTCTAGTCTTCTTTTCCACCAATTAAAAGTTAAAAATTTGAATTCAGAAGACGCACCTCTTGGGTCTATAAAATAATATGTTAGTCTTTTGTTGTAGATCTCAAAATTTTTAGAAATAAAGTAACAATAAAAAGCAACTCTAAAATCAAACCAAATATTATGAAACTTTTTAAATGATATTTTAAAAAAAATTTTTTTAAAAAAATCTCTTCTCATGGAGATGCAACTTTGTGGTGGAAAATGAGGCCAAATATTGTTTTTAAAAATTCTTTTTTTAATTTTAAAGTTTTTAATATTTTGTCTGTGGTAATAAATAAACGGTAAATCAAAGATAATTTCTTTTTCTTTATTATTATTAAAGAAATTTATTATGTTTGATATTTTTTTTTTATAAAAAAAATCATCTGAATCAAGCAAAAAAATTATTTCTCCTGATGATTTTTTAAAAGCCCTCAGAATGGATTCTATTTGATTATACGATCCATACCTAGATTTTTTTTTATCATTCTCAATTATTTTAAGGTCAAGTTTTTTCATATATTTTTTTGCTACTAAAACTGAATTGTCTTCTGATCTATCGTCTGAAAAAATTACTTCGAATTCTTTAAAATCTTGCTTTGTTAGATGATTTAAGCATCTAGAAACGAAATTTGATTTATTGTAATTAATTAATAATACTGACGCTTGAATTTTTTTCATTATTAATTTTTATAAAATTTATTTTTTAAAATATCCAAAATAAATCTATAAGCATATAATAAATGTACAGAAGATCTTTCAGTTCCGTAATAAGTTTTGATTGGTACTTCTAAAATATTTAATTTATTATTTATTAAATTAATTCTTAACTGATTATCAAAATTAAAATTATTGGCAATTTTTTTCAAATTAATTTTCTTTATATATGATAAATTATAAAACCAATAACCTGAATGACAATCTGTAAACTTTGTATTAAAAAAAAAATTAAAAATTTTTGTTAGAACTAAATTTCCTATAAATTTATATTTTGGCATCCCCCCTTTTAAAGCATCTTTTTTGTAGATCATTCTCGAACCGCATACAGCAGCTACATTTTTTTGACAATTTATCTTAATAATCATGTCGTCAATATATTTAGGATCATATTGTTCATCTCCATGAATCATAACTGCATAACCATAATTATTTTTAATAGCATAATTTAAGCAGAGCTTAATATTAGCTCCATATCCAAGTCTTTTTTTATTAAAATTTAAAATTACATTTTTATGATTATAGGAAATTTTTTTCGCTATTTTAATTGTATCATCTCTAGAATTGTCATCGCTAATTAAAACTTTAGAGTTAAAATTTTTTAATAAAATTTTTTTAAAAGGAATTTTTTTGTATACGTTTTTTAACCTATAAGAAGCAAAATATGTTATTATAAATATTAAAATTGATTTATTCATAATATTTAATACCCATAATACAATGTTATCTAAAAAGAATAGTATATCTCACACAAAATTATTAATTTCTATATTCTTATATTTAACGCTAATACTCGGTTTTTTTCTTAATGAAGATAGCCTTGGTGGAGCCAATCATGATTATAATTATCACCTTCCAATAGTTTACGCGTTTAAAAAAAATATTTCAGATGCATTGTCGATTTTTGGATCAGATGAGATGATGGTGAGAAATTCACCATTATTCTATATAATTTTTGCAACAATATCTAATTTTTTTGAAAACATCGAAATAAATAAACTACGATTAGCAAATACTCACGTAATAATAATTATTATTATTTTTTTTTACAAATCTTTAAAAATTAAATATTCTTATGTTAAGAAAGAAATACTTTGTTTAATTTCTGCGACACTCTTTTTATCACCTACTCTTAGATCGCTGTCAATCTGGCCATATCCATTAATTTATGCAATTTTATTTTTTACAATTTCTGTCTACTTTTTTTTAAAATTTGAAAAACAAAAAGATAACAATTATACATACGCGCTATTAAATATATTTTTTCTTGCCTTAAGTTCATACTTTACTCCTAATTTTTGTATTTTTTCAATTTTTTTCTTACTCAAGTTTTTTCAAAAATATAAATTTACTATAAAAATTTATATAATTGTTCTGCTAAATTTTATACTTGCCGTGCCGGCAATTTTATTTCTTATTAAAAAAAATTTTTATTTTTTTTATTATGATGTCGCTAATATTACTTTCTTAGAAAAAATTAACATTACAAATAAGGTAGTTCTAATTTCTACAATTTTTTTTTTTCATCTTTTACCATTTTTGTTAATTATTTCAAAAAACATTAATATCTCAAAAAAAAAATTTATTTCTATAATAGTTTTATACTTTATTTGTTTAATTTTCTTTAATTTTCCCAAAGAATATAATGGTGGAGGGGGTATAATATTTCAATTATCTAATGTTTTAACAAAAAATAATTTTTTAATTTTTTTCATTTTCTTTATTTCACTTATATTTGTGAACCAAATAATGCAAAGGTCATATTGGAATTATTTATTAATAATCTTATTAATTCCATATAATTTACAATTTAGTATTTATCATAAATATTTTGATCCTTTAATACTTATAATTTTTTTACTACTTACAGAAAAAGTAATCAATAAAGGTTATTTCAAAAATAAAAATATTTTATACCTTTACATATTTCAAATTTTCTTCTTAATTTTATCTTTAAGCAGACACTACATTTATAATTTTAAAATATAATGAATAAAAAGAATAAAATTGAGAACCCTGAAAGTAATTTAATGAGGTCATCTGTATCAAGCAAAAATAAATTAGTTAATCATTTTTTTTTTATCGTAAGAAAAATTGGAGGCGGAGATAGGTTTTCTAATTTATTTCCATATATCGAGAAAGAAGTTTTATATGTAAAAAACAAACTCAAACGAAAATTGCATTTACTTGATTATGGTTGTGGAAAAATGGATTTTTCAATTTTATTAACAAAAAAAAAATTAATTTATAAAGCTATATGTGTTGATAATTATGAATGGCAAAATAAATTTATTAATAAAAATTGCCAGTATATAAATATTTCTAAAAATAAAACTGTATTTCAAAAAAAACAATTTGATATTGCAATAATTATTGATGTTTTACATCATGTCGGAATAAACCAATGTTACAAAGAATTAAAAAAAATCTGCAACATATCCAAATATGTGATTATAAAGGATCACTATGAATATGGTTATATTTCAAGACAAATTCTAAGAATGGGTGATTGGTTTGGTAACTTTGGAACTGACATCAGCATTCCCAAAAAATATTTTACAGAATTTAAATGGCAAAAAATGATTAAAAAATTAAAACTTAATCAAATTAAAATTATAAAAAACGTTAATCAGCACAAAGGTTTATTTTCTTTAATATTACCATCTAAACATCAATTTATAGCTATAATAGAAAAATAAACTTTAATTTAGAAACATGAGTTCCATTTCGATACCTTTTTTTTTAATACTATTTTTACCAATAAGTTTATTAATCGGCACAGGAGTATCGGAATTTTGCATGATTATAATATCTTTAATTTTTTTAACAAAAGTAATAACTAGCAAAAAATGGAAAATTTTTAATAATAAAATATTTTTCTTATTATTAATTTTATGGATATATTTAATCATTAATTTTTTAATTTCGGAAAATTATCAACTTGCAAATTTCAGTTTAAGAGGGCTTACTTTTGTTAAATACATTTTACTTATATTTGCTTTTATCTTTTTTGTAAAAAATAAAATTAACAAAGTACTTTCTGTATGGTCTATTATTCTGACAATTATTTTAATTGACGTTTATTTTGAATTTTTTATTGGTCATAACTTAATTGGAATAAAATCTTATGATCCAACACGAATTGCTAGTTTTTTAGGGTCAGAACTAAAAATTGGATATTTTTTATTAGGATTTAGTTTTCTTTGCCTTGGTTTTTTTCTTCAGAGTTTTAAAAAAAATTCAAAAATGATAAAATTATTTGCATTATTTATATTATTACTAATATTAATTGGTTCTTTTATAACGGGAGAAAGATCAAATTTTATAAGAACGCTATTTTGTTCTTTATTTATATTATTCTTTTTTGATAAAAAATTCATCAAATATAAAATAGTATTTGGGTTATCGGCAATTATATTGATGATAGCTATTCTTAGTTTTTCATCTAAACTTAACATTAGATACAATGGACAAATAATCAATAATATAGAAAAAAAAGGGATAATTGAGTCAATAAAAGAAACTCAGCATGGAGCTCATTATTACACTGCTATAGAGATTTTTAAAAAAAATATTTTTTTTGGTGTAGGTAGTAAAAATTTTAGAATAGAATGTTCAAAAAAAGATTATTACAATCCTAATTATTTAAGAAGCGAAGAAAGGTGCTCGACTCATCCTCACCAAATATATTTAGAACTATTGTCTGAGCATGGTTTGGTTGGTACATTAATTATTTTATATGTAATTTTTTATATTTTAATAGGCAATATCAAGGTTTTTTTAGTAAAAAGAAATTATATACATTTAGCTTCTATCGCTTTTATCCTTTCCACATTTCTTCCTATAATTCCTAGCGGCAGCTTCTTTGTTTCTTTTGACGCAACTATATTTTGGTTAAATTTTGCGATTATGAACTACTTTGGCTTAAATTATTTTAGCAAATAAAGAAATTAAGCGATCCTTAGATATCTCTTAATAGTATAATAGGTAAAAGTATAAACCAAAACATTTACCCCAATAATTATTATAAGATATTTGGTTGAGTTAATAAAATTTAAACTTATAAAAAATATTAATAAGTTATAAAAATTAATTATATTTCCTGTTAACGAACTAGTAATAGTTAAATTTTTATTTTTAAATTTATTTTTAAAAAAATAGAAAATCATGTGATGCAAATGTATATTATCTGGCTTATAGATTTTTCTATTTTGCAAAAATTTTCTTATAATTGAGAAAAGATTTTCAAATGCTGGATACCAAAGCAATAAGGCAATAAATAAAGGTGAAATATTAGTCCCATTTACACTTGATAAATCTATCAACAAAATACCTATGAAAAAACTTAATAAATAAGAACCAGAATCTCCAAGATAAATTTTATTGAACATATTGAAAATATAAAAAACAGATAATGATATTAATAAATAATAATAATAATCAAAATCTATTTTAATTTCTTTTTGTATAAAAATATAAATAATCAAAATAATAATTATTAAATAGTAACCACTTAAAAGATTATTTACTCCATCAATAAAATTTGAGCCATTTATCAATACTAACAAACAAATTGAAGTAAAAAAAATAGAAAAAATTTTATTTTGTAAAAAAGTATCAAAAATTTCAAAATTGATCCTTTGCACAAATACATTCGACCATATTAGATAGGATATTATTAATATTGATTGAATAACTATTCTATAGCTAGTTTTTTTAATAATTAGCAAATCTGAAAAAAGACCTAATAAAAATAATAAAAATAAAATGAATTTTAAAACGTAATTTTGATTGATTAACAAAATGGCTAATAAAATTATAATTCCTCCAGCTATAGGAGGCTTGCTCTGATTTGCAAAATTCTTGTGATTTAAAGAACTATTATCAATTAAAATTTTAAATTTTTTTAAAAAAAAGATTAAAAAGTATGTGCTACAAAAAAAAATTATAACAAAACTATAATTAACTATATCCAATTTTTGTACCTTAGATTTAAATCATTAATTAATAAATCAATGCTATTTAATATCGTCAGTTTAGGCTTCCAACCTAAGGAATATATTTTTGATGAATCAAGGTCTTTTTTCATAGTGCCATTGGGAAACTTCTTATTAAATACAATACTTCCTGAATAATTAGTTTTTCTCTTTATTAAATAGGCCAAATCTTTAATAGTCCAAACATCTCCGCTTCCAACATTTAATATGGGGAATTGTGCTTTAAATAAGTGGTTTAATTTATTTTTTGGAATATTTAAAATACGAAAAATGGCGACAGCAAGATCGTCTGAGTTAAGAAATTCTCTTTCTGGAGAGCCGTCTCCCCATAATTCTATTTTTGATAAATTATGTTTTTTTGCATATAAAAATTTTAATAACATACCTGGTATAACGTGACTATTAACCTTATCAAATTTATCATTTAAACCGTAAATATTAGTTGGCATTAAAGCAATTATATCTAAATTGTACTGATTGAACAAAGCTCTAGATAATTCAATGCCTGCAATTTTAGCAATAGCATAAGCCTTGTTAGTTTCATGTGGTTTACCGGTTAATAAATATTCTTCTTTGATTGGTGTCTTAGAATTATAAGGGTAAATACAAGAAGTTCCTAAAAAAATTGTTTTTTTAATTTTAAACTTAAGCGCACAATTTAACAAACTATTTTGTATAAGGATATTTTCATTAAAAAAATCTACCGGATATGTTCTATTAGCAATTATACCGCCAGCTTTAGCAGCTGCCATTATAAGATATTCTATTCTTTTTTTTTTAAAAAAATTTTCAACTTTTTTTGAATCTTTTAAATCTAATTTTTTTTTAGAAACAGTAACTAAATTTATAAATCCTTTACTTTTAAACAGTCTATAAACTGCGCTACCAACAAGGCCATTATGACCGGCAATAAAAATTATTGAATTTTTATTCATCTAAAAAATAATTATTTTAATCTAGAATCTTTTTCAGCTAATATTAAATCACTTGTTATCATGTCTTTAATCAAACTATTTAAATTATATTTTGGTTTAAATTTTAATTTTTTAAAGGCTTTTTTGGAATCTCCTTTTAAATAATCCACTTCTAATGGCCTGAAATAGCTTTTGTCTACTTTAATTAAAATAATTTTTTTACGATTCTTAACAACATACGCATGTTCATTTAATTTTTTTCCTGCCCAATGAATTTTGATTTTAAGTAATTTGCAACACTTATTAATAAATTCTTTGACGCTGCATGTTGCGCCAGTTGCAATAATATAGTCATCTGGTTTTTTTTGCTGAAGAATCTTCCATTGCATTTCTACGTAATCTTTGGCATGACCCCAGTCTCTAACTGCATAAATATTTCCTAAATACAAAATATTCTCTAAATTAAATTTCCATCTTGTTAAAAATCTAGTAATTTTTCTTGTTACAAATGTTTCTCCTCTTCTTGGACTTTCGTGATTAAAAAGTATTCCATTAGAAGCAAATATTTTATAAGATTCTCTATAAACTTTTGTTATTTGATGCGCGAATAATTTAGAAACTCCGTATGGAGATTTTGGATGAAACTCTGATTTTTCATTAAAAATTTTTTCCTTATTTATCTCACCAAAAAGCTCTGAAGTTCCTGCTTGGTAAAATTTTGTTTTTTTAAGTTTTAAAAATCTAATAGCTTCTAAAATTCTTAAACAACCCAATCCGGTAACCTGAGCAGTATATTCTGGATTTTCAAAAGATACACCCACATGACTTTGCGCCCCTAAATTATAAATTTCATCCGGTCTAATTTCGCTGATAATTTTAAATATACTATTTGAGTCTGTTAAATCACCATAATGTAAAAAAAAATTAGTTTTAAGATGAGGATCTACATAAATATGATCTATTCTCTGAGTATTAAAAGATGAAGATTTCCTTTTAATTCCATGAACAGCATATTTTTTTTTTAATAAAAATTCAGCAAGATAAGACCCATCCTGTCCCGTGACTCCTGTAATTAAAGCTATTTTTTTCATTACTTTATTATGTACTGATTATATTTTTTTTTAATAGAAAAAAGAGACAAATTTAGCACAAGAAAGATTGATTTTATAAAACTAAATTTTTCAAAAAAATAATAAACAAAAAAAGCATCGATAATTCTTCTATATATTGATGAAGAAATTGAAGAGCTTAAATTTCTCCATTTTGTATTAAACCTATTAATACCGTATAAAGTATATTTTTTTGACAACTTAAGCCACAAAACATAATCCTCCTTAGTTTTTAAAGAGCAGAAATTTATCTCTTTTTTAATTTTTGAACTTACCATAACTGTGGACAGTCCTATATCGCATGAATTTATAAGATCTTTATATTTGATAAATTTTTTAACATTAAATTTACCTATTAATTTATTCTGATTATTAATTATAAAATAACTCGTGTGTGTAAATAATTTTTTTTTTGTTGTCATGACGTGGATTTGAGACTTTAATTTACCACTACCCCATTCATCATCCGCATCAATAAATGCTAAAAATTTGCCTTTAGATTTTTTTATTCCTATATTTCTAGATAAGCCTGGTCCTAAATTATTTCTATTATTAATAACTTTAATTCTAGAATCTAAATTTACAATTTCTTTTAAAATTAATCTACTATCATCAGAACATTCATCATTTACTATAATAATTTCAAAATTTTTGTATGTTTGTTTTAAAATAGAGTTAATACAATTAAAAATAAATTCTTTTTTTTTGAAATAAGGTATAATGACAGAAACCAAAGACATTAAATAAAAATAAATAAAATTTTAAAATGAAACCATTTAAAATTAACAAAGAATGTAGACTATGTAAAAGTAAATTAAAAAAAATAATTAACATTGGCCCACAACCATTGGCAAATCAATTTTTTAAAAAAAAAATCTTTAAAAAATATCCTTTGAATCTAACTAAATGTTCTGGTTGTGATTTTTTTCAACTTCAAGAATCTTTTAATACAAATTTCTTATTTTCAAAATATAATTACTATTCACCTGAGAACGATGAAGTTACAAAACACCACCTATTTATTATTGATAAAATTTCTCAAAATCAAAAAATTAATTCAAATAGCAAAATATTAGAAATTGGTTCAAATAATTGCACATTTCTAGATTTATTAAAATTTAAATTTAAATGTTTTGTTCTAGGAATTGATCCTGCTAAAAATTTAAAATCGATATGCGATTCAAAAAATATTATTACTGAAGCGATAGAATTTAACTACAAGTCTTCATCAAGTATAAAAAAAAAATATGGTGAATTTGATTTAATAATTTTAAGACATGTATTTGCTCATATTCATGATCTTAGAAAAATAATTATGGGTTTAAGCAACCTAATTAAAAAGGACGGAAATATTTACATAGAAAATGCTTATGCTCTTAATACTTTCCAAAATAATGAATTTGATCAAATTTATCACGAACACATGTCTTATATTAGTATCAAACCTTTAATTAATTTTTTTAAGACAGAGCGATTAAATATATATGATGCCTTTAAATCAAAAATACACGGAGGATCAATTTCTATTTTTTTAACCAAAGATAAAAATAAAAAAAAATCAAAAAGATTAAAAATATTACTAAACGAAGAAGAAATTTTATATAAAAATAAATTTATAGATAAATTTGTTAAAAATACAAAAAAAAATAAAAAAATATTTATTAAATATATAAAAAAAATATGTAAAAATAAAAAAATAATTGCCACTTATGGCGCTTCTGCAAAAGGAAATACTTTACTTAATTACTATAAAATCAATCATAAAATGATTAAATATGCTTTCGATAATACTCATGTTAAAATTAACAAATACTTACCTGGCTCAGGAATAAAAGTTGTAAGCAGTGAATCAAACCTTAAATACAAATGTGATTACATAATAGTAACAGCATGGAATTTTTTAAAAACAATAGTTGATAAAGAAATGTTTTTTTTAAAAAATGGTGGCAAATTTATTGTCCCGAACCCTTTGAGAGTTTTGACAATTAAAAATTATAAAAAATTTATATAAAATATTATTTATAAAAATTAAATAGATCTATTAAAATCTTACATTTATTATTTAACTCGCTATAGATGTTCTTATATTTTCTATGATTAACTAATAATATAGCTGCATCATATTTCTTTTTATCGTAATTTTTTTTTAGTTTATATTTAATGCTCTCTTTATCTGAAACATTATAATCAAGACCTATAACATTTTTATTGTATTTTTTTAAAAATTGATAAATTTTTAATGCTAAAGAATTTCTGATATCAGAAACATTTTCTTTATATGTAAGACCAACCAACAAGATTTTAGCATTATAAATATCTTTATTTATTTTCTTTAACTCGTTTTTTAAATAATTAATAATATAATTAAACATATGATTATTAGTTTCTCTTCCTGCCAAAATTGTTTTTAATTTAAGACCATGCTTATTAGCTATAAAAGATAAATAATATGGATCAACAGGCAAACAATGTCCGCCTACAAGACCTGGGCTAAAATTTAAAAAATTCCATTTTGTAGCAGCTAATTTTTTTACTAAATTAAAATCTAATTTTAATTTTTTACAAAAAATTAAGATTTCATTCATTAACGCAATATTAAGATCTCTTTGTGTATTTTCAATAACTTTTGCTGTTTCTGCTTCTTTAATTTTTTTTGTAAAAATAATTTTTTTTGTTAACAAATTATAAACTTCATAAACTTTATTAATAATTTTCTTATTATTACAATTAAATGAAACAATTTTAGATATTTTTTCTATTGTATGAATTTTATCGCCAGGGTTAATTCTTTCTGGGCTATAACCAACGTAGAAGTCGACATTTAATTTTAATCCACTTTTTTTTGAAAGTATATTTTTTGCTAAAAATTCTGTGATACCAGGATAAACTGTTGACTCATAAAAAACGATATCCTCTAATTTTAAAACTGAAGAAAGATTGTCTGATACTGATTTTAAAGCAGAAATATTAGGTGTGTTATTTTTATATATTGGTGTAGGCACTGCTATTATATAAAAATTACAACTCTTAATATCATTCAAAGAATGAGAAAAAATAGAGTTATTTCTTAGGAACAGTTCCTTTTTTTTAAACTCTTTATTTCTATCTATTTTTTTATTTAGCTCATTAATTCGATTGAGATTGTTATCGTATCCTATGGTTTTAAATTTTTTTTGCAATCTTAGAAAGATTGGCAATCCAACATAACCCATTCCTATTACGCAGGGGAAAATTTTCATAAATAAAAAATAATGCTATAACATTTTATTTATTAGATTAATATAATTCTTCATCATCTATGAAAATTTTAATAACAGGAGTATGTGGATTTATAGGTTTCAATTTGTGCAAAAGAATTCTTGAAGATTCAAATCACAAGATAATAGGCGTAGATTCTTTAAATACCTACTATTCGATTAAATTAAAAAAGAAAAGACTTTCGCTATTAAAAAAATATCCAAATTTTAAATTTTATAAAATAAATATTAATAACTACAATGATTTAAAAATGATTTTTAAAAAAAATCAATTCAAAATCATTTATCACTTAGCCGCTCAAGCTGGCGTTAGATACTCAGTCATTAAACCTGAAGAATTTATAAAATCTAATATTAGCGGATTCTCAAATATATTAAATTTAGCAAAAAATTTTCAAAAGAAGCCTAAAATATTTTATGCTTCCTCAAGTTCAGTTTATGGTGAGAACAAAAAATTTCCAATGAAAGAATATTACGAGCTTAAACCCAAAAACATTTACGGACTAACTAAAAAATTTAATGAAGAAATGGCAGATATTTATTCAAAATCTTATGGCCTAAAACTTACTGGATTAAGATTCTTCACTGTTTTTGGAGAATGGGGGAGACCAGATATGTTTATAATGAAATATTTAAATTCATTTTTTAATAAGAAAAAGTTTTATCTAAATAATAAAGGAGAGCACTATAGAGACTTTACTTATATAAATGACGTAATCTCTATAATTCTTAAATTATCAAAAAAAAATATTTTAAATCATGACGTTTTTAATATTTGCTCTAATAACCCTGTGCATTTAAAAAAAATAATTAATTTTTTTAAAAAAAATAACATAAAACCTAAAATTATTTTAAGAGGTTTGCAAGCAAGCGATATTATAAAAACTCATGGTGACAATCGTCTAATTATGAAAAAAATAAAAAATATTAAATTTACTCTAACAGAAGTTGCTTTAAAAAATACTTTGGAGTGGTATAAAAAAAACAAAAGTTTATCTTAATAAAGAACTAAATATTTGATTATAAAATGCTAAATTATTTTCTTGAGTAAATTTTCTTATATTGTTCTTAGCTAGCTTTAGTTTTTTATAGAATAAATCTGGATTATTTCTAAAAATATTTATTTTTTTAGATAAACTTAAATAATTATTAGTATCAAAAAAAGTTCCTAATTTCCCATTCATTAAAATTTCTTGGACGCCTCCACCGCTTCTAGAGCAAATAACAGGTAAATTATAATTAATTGCTTCAACAACAGAATTTGGGAAACCTTCAAAATGTGAAGAATTTATAAATAAGTCAGAGTTTTTATAAAATTTATCTAAAATATCAGTATGTGGAAAGAATTTAACTTTATGCTGTAATTTATTGTTTTTAACAAAATTTAATAATTCATTTTTTTCTGGGCCACTTCCTAAAATAAAAAGTTTAAAATTATCAAAATTTAAATATTTTAAACTTAAAATAATTATTTTTAGGTTCTTTTCTATGGCTAATCTTCCTGTTGTTAATATTCTTAAACATTTTTTCTTATTAAATTTAGGTTTTTGATATTTATATACTTTCTCAACTGATGGGGGATAAATATAAAAAGTTTTTATATTAATTAGATTTTTTAACAATTTAGCGACTTTTTGTGAATTTGCGATTATTTTGTCTGCTTTTTTGTATAAAATTATCATCAATATTTTGATAATTTTTTTTTTAAAAAAATCTTTAATACTAAAATAAATATCTAATTCGTTAAGAGATGTTCTTTCTACTAAAATGATTTTAAGATTCTCAATATTTCTCAAAAAAATTATCGATAGCACATTGGCATAATTAATATTTGATATAAATAAAGTTTTTTTGTTTTTTGCAATTATCTGAATCACAATTTTTCTTATATGAAAGAATGAGAATATTGTTTTTTTAAAATTTAATTCATATATTTTTTTACAAAATTTTTTAATTCTATTCTTATAAGAGTTTTTACCTATAGATATTATGTAAATATTGTATTTTTTCTTATCTAATCCTTCGCAAAGTCTAATTATAGAATTAGCAGCACCACCTTTAGAAAAATTAGGCAAAAAAAATATTAAATTCTTTTTTAATAACATAAATTTTATTTATTGAATCAGAGAGTTCAATTTTTTAAAATGTCTAAATTTTGTATAATTTAAGCAATTTCTTTTTGCTAAAAATTTTTTTTTATTAATAATTTCAATACTGCTATTTTGAGCTTCTGTAAATTTATCTACTAAATTTTCGATAGAATTTGATTTATATAAAAAACCATATTCGCCATTATTTAAAAACTCAGTTGGTCCATTAGGACAATCGCTTGAAATTAATATTAAATTACACATCGCAGCTTCTATCAAAACAAAACCAGGGTCTTCCCAAAGAGAAGTTAAAATAAAAATTTTGCTATTAAATAAATAATTGTAAATATTTTCTTTGTAACCCAAAAGATGGATTTTATTTGATAATTTTAAATTTTTAATTTTTTCTTCAAGTAAATTTTTTTCCTCCCCCTTACCAATTATATTAGCTCTAAAATCTGGAAACTGTTTTAAAATTTTTTCAAAAGCATTCACAAATAATATAAAATTTTTCTGCTTAGTTAATCTCCCGGCTAACACAATATTATTCGAGTAAAAATTATAATCATCAATTTTTTTTTTTCTCAGAATCTTAAATTCATTAATGTCAATAATTGGATCGTAAATTAAAAATATTTTATTTTTCACAAAAATATTTTTTTTTATCAAATACTCATATGTTGCCTTTGAAGGACAAATTACAGAATGAATTTTTTTATTAGCAATTTTCCAAAAAAATAATCTTAAAATATTTAATTTTGGCAATCCTGAAATTCTTAAGATTAAATTAGTTTTAAAATTGAAAAGTATATAAATAAAAATCGGCAATGAAGTAATCAAATGTACAATTAAATAATCTGGTTGATTTTTCTTTAAGATTTTTAGTAAAGGAAAAAAAGAAACAATAAAAATTTTTATATATGAGAATCTGCTTTTAATAAACGAACCTCTAGGCAATGAATTATAGATATCTTTTCCCAGGCGTATTATATCAATTTTATTATTTTCAAAAAAAATTTTATTCTCCTCCCATTCTCCAACTGCATCTAAGATAGAAACTGAGTAAGAATTTGAATAATCTTTTAATGAACTTGCGGAATTCTTAACTGATTTTATTGTTGCAATATCATTACTTAAATGTGGTGACCAATAATAAATTTTTTTCATTAAATATTTTTTATCAATTTTAAATATTCTTTATTTTGTTTTTCTAATAAAAAACGATTTAAAAATTTTTTTGCATATAATGTTTTTTTAATAGAATTTTTATAATTCTTTTGACAAGCAATCATATTTAATAATAAACTATTTTTGTTATTAACCTCTGCCAAATACCCCCCCTTGTTTCCCATCAAAATATCCTCGGCACCGCTTACTTTTGTACTCACAACAGGTAATTTATAATTAATTGAATCTATAAGTACATTTGGCAAACCTTCATATAAAGATGAAAGAACAAAGAACTTAGATTCCAAATAATATTGTTTTAAATTCTCAGACCATTTTTTTAAAACGACTTTTTTCTGTAACTTCCTACTTTTTATATACTCTAGTATATTTCTTTTTTGGTAACCATCTCCAACTAAAAATAATTTAAAATTAGAATACTGTGATTTGAATGCATCAAAAGCATCAATTAACTGCATCTGATTTTTTTGCTTACAAAATCTTCCTATATTTAAAATTATATTTTTTCTTTTAGAAATTATATTTTTTTTATAATTTTTTTTTAAATATGGATTGTAAATAAGTATTATTTTTTTTTTTAAAAAAATAATTTTTTTAAGTGAATCTAATGATCTTTTTGAATTTGTAATTATCTTTGTTGAAAAATTATATGTAAAAAATTTTAATATAAATATGATTAATGCTTTAAAATAATTATCAGCATATAATACGGATGCTGAAATATCTTCAGAATTTCTTATAATAATTCTAAAATTCAAAATCTTACAAACAATAATCGCTAAAATATGACTTTGGACAGAAAACACTACTGTATTTTCTTTATTATTTTTTCTTAAATTAAAATAAAGAGTACATACTGCTTTAATAGTAGAAAAAAATTTATAAAATATATTAAATACTCTATTTAATCTTTCAAACTGAATAAATTTTATATTTTTATTAAACTTAAATTTTTTATTATTCTTTTTATCTGTAATTAAATGAATTTCATAATACATTGATAAATAATTAGATATATTAATTAAATTATTAATCACACCACCTCTTTCTGAGTTAGGATAAAAAATAATAATCTTTTTTAATTTATTCATTCAAAGAAATCTAATTTAAGTGTCTAATGTAAATATAATATGAATTTTCTTAATTTATAAAACTATTAAGATTAACATTAATTAAGATTATTCTATTATCTCTATAAAATGCTTTAAAAATTAATCTATTCTGATATCAATCTCAATCTATATATCGCGGGGTGGAGCAGTCTGGTAGCTCGTCAGGCTCATAACCTGAAGGTCCTTGGTTCAAATCCAAGCCCCGCAACCAACAGTTTTTTTAAATCTGTTAAAAAAATTTTTTATGATGAATTTAAATAAATATAAAGTTTATTATGAACCATTTCCTCATATGGTATTTGAAGATGTATTTGAGCAAGAGTTTTATGATAAAATATGTAAAGAATTTCCTAAGATTGAAATATTAGAAGCGTTAAAAAACAAAGTAAAAAATGAAGAAAAGCAAGAAAAGTTTATTTTTGATAACAGAACTATAAAACAAAATGAGTTTTTAAATTTTATTAAAAAAAATGATAATATAAAACTACTATACAATTACATAACTTCCGAAAAATTTAATCATCAAATTAATGAAATTTTACTGAAGAATCACATCGACCTTGGGATAAGTAAGGCACTTAAGAAAAAGTCGCTAAAAAAAAAAATATTCGAATTTCTTTTTAATATGAAGATTTCTACTACCGTTGAATTCTCAATAATGAAATCTAATTCAGGTTTTTTAAAGCCTCATACTGACGGCAGCAACAAAATATTCTCTTTTGTAATACCTGTTATAGATGATGAAAAGATACTAAAAGCTCAAAACATAGGAACATCTATTCGCGTTGCGACAGATGATAAATATAAATACAATCTGCAAAACAAAACTGTTCCTTTTGAATTAACTCAAGAAATAAGAGAAATTGCATTTAAAAAAAATCAACTCTTGCTATTAATTAAAACTCATAATTCGTTGCACAGTGTTGGCCCAATTCTTTCTGAGCTAAATGAAAACTTATACAGAAAAAGTATAACTGGATTCTTACAAAAAAACTGTTCGTTTTAATTAAAAAAGAAATTTAATATTTAGAGTGATATTTTTTTTAAATAATATTTAATAAGCTTTCTTACCATATCAATTCCATTAATTGAAGGAACATAACCAATATCTTTTTTTAATCTATAAATATTAGCCCTTGAAGAATAAATTTCTTTTTTTCTATATAAGGATTTATCTATAATGATATAATTTTTCCAGTTAAGTTCAAAAAAAGAAAAAGCTTCGTGCAGCAACTCTTTAACTGAAAAAGTTTTGCCGGTTGCAACAATAAAATCCCGTGGTGATTTTTGTAAGTATTTCCAGATTACATCAACATATTCTTCACACCATCCCCAGTCTCTTTTGACATTAATATTTCCAAATCTAAAAAGGAAATTTTTTTTATTCTTTAAATTTTTTTTACTTTCAATAGCTGAATGACAAATTTTTGGAACTATAAAATTATCTGGTCTTAAATATGATTCACAATTAAAAATAACTCCGTTGTATACTTTTAAATTATAAATTTTACGATATTTTTTAACAAGTTTGAAAGATTTTAACTTTGCATGTGCATAAGGACTTATAGGATTTTTTTTTGAATTAATTGCTATTTTTCTAAAACTATTTCCATATATTTCAGAAGAGCTTGCATTAAAAAATTTTACATCTAATTTTAATTTAACGATAAGATCTAAGAATTTTTTACAACCCAGAAAATTAGAATCTAATGTCTCTTTCTTTTTAAAAAAAGACTTAAATACAGAGCTTTGTCCAGCAAGATAAAAAATATAATTTGGGGATATTTTTAGTAATTTTTTTTTTATGTCAGCTTCTTTTAAAATATTAATTTTAATAAAGTTTATTTTATTTTTTAATAAACGAAACTTATTTAATTTATCATTTTTAAAACTTCGTGTAGAAATATATACTTTATATTTCTTTTGTAACAAAAGTTTAGCGATATAAAAACCAAACTGGCCTGTTCCTCCTACTATAAGTGCGGTTTTATTCATTTATTACTTGTAGTAAATTAATACAATACAATAATTTATAATTATAATTTTTTTATAAGTACAATATCTATCAGATCTAATTTATATAAAATAATAAAAATATAATAATACTAATATAACCAATCTAGAATTATAAAATAATATGAATATTTTTTTTTGTTATCATCTAGATAAATACTCGGGATGGGGAACGCTTTCTATAAATTATATTAATGCTTTCAAAGAAAAAAACTCAATAATTTTTTGCAACAAATCTAATTCTCAAATAAGATACAAACAGTATGAAATTTTAAGAGATCCTTTGATATATTTAAAGAATCCATTTCTGATTTTTATTGACTCATTTAAATTAATAAAAATCTTAAATAAAATTGACAATAAATTTAAAAATAAACTAACTCTTCATATTTTAGTCGAGCCTTACGTTTTGTTTCTAATATTTATAAGTAAATTTTTTAGAAATAAAATATTTTATTGTATTGGAAGTTATTCTAATATCCTTGCAAGCTCCTTAAAATTTAAATTTTTTTTTAAAATAGTATTGTCACTTACTACGCATTTAATCTTTTTAAGCAGCTATAGTAAAAAAATTATCCTAAATAAAATTTCATTAAAAAAATCGTGTAAAATTATAGTTTTAAATCCAACGATTAAATTAAAAACTAGTACAACAAAAAATAAAAGAAAATTTTTTACTATTCTTTCTGTTGGGGCTATTAAAGAAAGAAAAGGATACCATCATTTGATTGAGGTGATGAATATTCTAATTAACAAATTTAAACTCAACATATCTCTTAACATCGTAGGAAATATTGATGAAAATATTTATTTTAATAATTTAATAAGTAAAATTAAGAAATATAAAATTGAAAAAAATATTATTTTTTCTGGAAGAGTTAATGACAACGAACTCAATAAATTTTATGAGAATTGTAATATCTTTGCTCTATTATCTAATAAAAGCGGTTATAATTTTGAAGGTTACGGCATAGTATATCTTGAAGCCTTGGCCAAAGGAAAGCAAGTAATTATATCCGAAGAATCTGGGGGGGTAGATATAAAGAAAGTTAATAAAAAAATTTTTACAACTGAACCTGATGCTTATAACAATATATCTAATTTTATAAAAAAAATTTACTATAATAAAATATTATTAACACCAAAAGAAAATGTACTTGTTTACCGAAAAACATTTAAAAATAACGTTGATATTTTTAATAAATTTAAAAAATCAATTTCTATAAATAATTAAATTTCATTTAGACTTTACTAATACCATTCTTACTCCAATTTTTTTTTTATTAAAATTTATCGAATCATAAAAGGGCAATAAAGATGCTTTATATTTTTTATCTAAGTTCTTAATTATTTTATTGCAACCAAAATTATTTATTTTATTAGTCACATAAAAATCATCAAAAATAACAATAGATTTTTTATGAATTATCTGACTAGTATATTTCCAATCATTTTTAATTGTTTTGACAGAATGACCTCCATCAATAAATGCAAAATCAATTTTCTTTTTTTTTTTTAAAAAAATTGGCAATGTTTTATTGGTATATCCTTTATATAAAATAACATTTTTATATTTATTTAATTTTTTTCTTATTAATTGAATATTTTGTGGTTGTTTACTAAACTCTTTGGATAATAGATCGGCTTTAAAATCATTAAATAGGTCAAACCCATAATAATTTATTGAATTATTAAATATTAATGCTGCTTGTATCATTTGCAATGATCTTGTTCCTTTGTATACCCCAATTTCAAGGATGCTCTTGGGCCTAAATTTTAAAATTAGAATTAGAATATTGGCATATCTTTTATAGCCAAAAAAAAAATAAATGATCACTCTAAATATTGTTAGTATAAAAAAATAAATCTTATTTATCATCTTAAGAATTAAATTTGTCACAAAAGTTATTAATATTATTCTTTTTATTTTTTATGCTCCACACCTTCTTGTTAATTTTACTAATTAAATTACCTTTTATTGTTAACATATTGTCCAATAAAAAATTTATTTTGCTAAATTTATTCAATTCTAGTAACTGCACTACTTTATCACCTATAACATCATCAAAAAAATCATTGGGTGTTTTAATCTTAATTGGTATGCAATTGTGCAGTGACGACTCTAGCAATAGTGATGAAATAGAAGCAACAAAAAAACTTATTTTATAATTACTTAAAATATAAATCAAACTATCATTTTCAAAAAAAATAATATTATTTTTATTACAAAAAATTTTCCAATTAGAATCTAGTGATTTTTGAGGTTTGAATTTAAGAAATAAGTTGTATTTCTCTTTATCTAAATAATTATATAGTTTCTGGAAATGATCTAAATTAGAATCTAAATCAATAATATATAAAATCCCTTTTTTTTTATTTTTAACAGTTCTAAATTTTTTAATATTTAATTCTGAATAGAATAGGAATTTTCTCTTATAATTTTTATTTATATCAAATAATTTTCTCTTAAAGTAGTCGCTCCAAACTAAAAAATTATCAAATTCATATTTAGAAGTGGACACAACATACTTTGTAAATTTGTAATGCATATAACCAAATGTTTTTATATTGTTTTTAACAGCAATATCTAAAAAAATTGGATAAACTCTTTGATCATCAATCATTAATATTTTTTCTAACTTAAGGAATAGAAAAATTTTTTCATAAAAATTACGAATTTTTAATATTACTCTATGAAACTGCTTATATCTTTGAATTTTATTTAAATTATTCTTTTTTTTAAAACCAATAAAAATACTTTCAATTCCACTATAAAAAATAACATTTGGGTATTTGAAATAAACAATAATTGAAGAAAAAAAATCCTTATTTCTTATTAAATTTATACAACTATGAAGATTGACATTTGCAATAATTTTTTCTGCTCTAAAATCTAGTTTTGTTGGACTATTTTTATTAGTAATGACATAATTAAGTTTATGAACCCTTAGTATTTTACATTTTAAAATAGTTATAGCGGAAAAAAAATTTAAGATTAAATTAAGGAAAAAACCAGTAATTTTTTGAGAATCATTAATATTATTTCCATAGATTAATTCGTAGAGATAAATATCTGATATATTAAATTCTTTATCATCTAATTTACTCCTCTCTTTAATAAATTTTTTTAAAGTTAAATTATGCATTTCAATAATACAAAAATAATCTATATAATTTTAATAATCGCAAAACACTATTAATATATTAATAATGAATTTCAAAATATTAGACTGCACTTTAAGAGATGGTGGTTATTATAATAAATGGAATTTTTCATTAAACTTTGCAAATAAATACAATACAATAATTAAAAAAGCCAAAATTGATATTGTTGAGATTGGTTTTAGAAAAAAAAATGAATTTAATGATAAAGATAAATTATTTTTATATACCAGTGAAAACACATTAAAAAAAATTAAATTTGACAAAAATCAAGTCGTTTCTGTAATGATTGATTTATCTGATTTTAAAAACACAAAAGATATAGAAAATTTAAAAAATTATTTTCCAGATAAAAAAAATAGTCCAGTGTCTTTAATTAGACTGGCATGCAATTTTGAAAATAAAAATTTGTTAAGATCTGTAGTTAAAATTTTAAAAAAAAAAAACTATCTTATTGCAGCAAATTTAATGAAGTTTACTTTATTAAAAAATAACTCAATAATAAATTTTTTCGAATATGCAAAAAAAATAAAAATAGATTTTTTTTATTTAGCCGATAGTCTTGGAAATTGCAAACCCGCTGACTTAATTAAACTTTCAAATATCCTTAAAAAAAAATTTGCTTTAAAAAAATTTGGGTTCCATGCTCATGATAATTTGGGACTAGCCCTTTCAAACAGCATCACTGCTATTAGAATGGGCTTTGGTTTTATTGATACCTCTGTAAATGGAATGGGTAGAGGCGCAGGAAACTTGAAACTTGAAGAATTTCTAAAAAAACAAAAAAAGTACAAAGAATCAGCGTTAGTTGAAAGTTTTATTCAAAATAGAATGTTAGATCTTAAAAGAAGATATAATTGGGGCACTAATATTTTTTATAAAAAATCTGCAAAATATAATATTCATCCAACTTTTATCCAAAGATTAATGGAAGAAAAAAAATATAACAATAATGTTATAAAGGTTATTATTTCTTTTTTGAGTATGTTAAAATGTTCATCTTATGACGCCAATATATTTGATGATTTGTTTCTAAGCAACTATTCAATTAAAGAAAAATTTTATAATTTTAAAAATAAGGAAATCTTAATAATAGGTGCTGGAAACTCTATAGATGCTAAAAATGAAATTATTCAAAACAAAAATAAATATCTAATAGCTACATTAAATTATAATTCAAAAATTAATCAAAAATTAATTGATTGCATATTTATTTGCAACCCATACAGAATAATTACTGAAATTAATTTAATTAAAAATAAGACGATTATTATTCCTAATATTAAAAAATTATTTAAGCGGAAAATAAATAAATTTATGTATTATAATATTAATAAAAATAAAAATTTTTCTATACAAAAGACAGAGTGTTCTTTTCACAAAAATCTAGTGCTTTTCTATTCTTTGGCTTTTTGTATATCAAATAAATTTAAAAAAATTAGAATTGTTAATATAAGTAAAAATTCGATCAACAGACTGATAATTAAGAAAATTAATCAATATTTAAAGAAAGAATCGATTAAAACTAAATTAGAATATTGCTTTATTTAAAAGATCAACATTATGAAATACCTAGTTGTAATTCCGGCGAGACTTAAGTCAACAAGGCTTGCAAATAAGCCGTTAATTAAAATCAACGGCATTCCCATGGTAATCAGAACTTTCTTGCGATGTAATAAAATAGTTCCAAAATCAAATATTATTGTAGCTACTGACGACATTAAAATTATAAAAATTTGCACTGCGTACAAGGTCCCATCAATTTTAACATCTAAAAAATGTTTAACAGGCAGTGATAGAGTGGCCGAAGTTGCAAAAAAAATTAATGCTAGAATATATATAAATTTACAAGGCGATGAACCTGTTTTTCCCAGACAAGATATAATAAAGTTTATTAAAGAAGCTAAAAAAAATCATAATAGAATTCTAAACGGATATTGCAAAATTGATAATAAAAATCAATTTTTTAGTCACACCGTACCAAAAGTTTCAATAAATCAGTTTAACGAATTGCTATATATGACAAGAGCACCTATTCCTTCAAATAAGCATGGTCTCTTTAAAACTGGCTTTAGACAAGTATGTATTTATTCTTACCCTAAAGAAATCTTAAAAAATATTTATGGTAAAAAGAAAAAGAAAAGTTTTCTTGAACAAAATGAAGATATTGAAATATTAAGACCACTTGAGAAAGGTTATAAAATTAAAATGGTAAAATTAAGCAACAAATCAATTTCTATAGACACTAAATCAGACTTAAATAGACTAATAAAAATTTTAAATTAAGAATATTATTTACCCCAAACAATTTTTGTTTTAATTTTTTTATCTTTTATGGAAAAGTTTTCATATTTCCTAGTTCTTTTATCTGAGATTATAAGTTTATTCTGATTTTTATAACAATAAGTTTCGCTAAATTTCCAGTCTTTTTCAGAAAATGCTTTACCATCTGAATTAATTAGTAAAATTTCAAAACCTCTTTTTTTAAAAAAATTTGTAATACTATTTCTGCCGCTCTCTGTTTTAAAATTATCATATTTTGTATAGTAATTTTTTTCAAATTTATATTTAATATAATCTTCAGCTAACATCATAAAGGCTGTAGTTCTAATATGTGGGTTTGGAAATAATGGAAAATATATTAAATATTTTATTACTCGATAAATATAAGAGAAAATATTCTCATTATAATTTCTTAAAAATCCTCTAGAAGATATGCTTTCGTATGAACCAGTTGCTCCTAATATTCTTTTATTTTTATAATTAGAGCACATTAACAAAAGCCAATTCTTTTTTATTGGAAAAGATTGGTTATTTAAAAAAAGAATTAAATAATCTTTGTATTTTTTTGCAATTCTATAAAAACTCATAAAATCCCAATCATTACCATTCGAGATATCTATAAATTCAATGTAATTTAAATTTTTTATTTTTGATTTTAAATATTCTATTTTACCTTTGTCTAAATTTTTAAAACATATTAATAATCTATGATTTATCCCCGGAGAGTATTTTTTATAATTTTTAATAAATTTATAAAAAATATTATAATCAACATAAGGGGTGCAAATATATGAAACTAATATTTTTTTTTTCATTTATTATAATAATCGAGATTTACAAATATTTTTTGAGTATAATTATTTATTACATAACAAGGCTTGATTTTTTAAATGATAATAAATCTCATTAGCAACAAAAAAATTTGAGCTATCAGTAATGTGTATAGTATCTGTAAAATTTAATTTATCCTTAATTAACGATAAATCATAAAAATTATTAATATTATTTTTTAATTCACTTTTAATTATTTTTTCCTGCATAAAAAAAACTTCCTTATTAACGGGTTTTAACGGCTGAAAAAATGCAAAAAAATTACTTTTAGAACATATATTTGGTTTGATAGAATTATTGGTGACATTTTGAGCCTTTGTTAATACTAAAAAATAATTTTCTAAAATTTTTTGAGTCCAAAGATCAAAATTATTATTCTTTTCTTTATGCAAAATATTTCTTCGAGATATTAAGCCGGTTAATTTATCTAACTCATAAAAAAAGAAAGAGTTTTCTAAAATGATTTTAGAAAAATTATTAAGTTCATTTTTATAATAAAAATTATATGGGTAATTCGGTCTTGGATCGTAATAATAATAACCCTCTGTTTCATTACCACCACCATAAAATATTATTATGTCAAAAGGATATTCCATAAATTCAATTAGTCTATGAAGATGTTGTGAATGATTAGATGACGTAGACGAAAAGTTATAAACTCTATTTGGTATTCCATCTTTAATAAATAAATCAGCAATAATATCTATGATTGGGGGCTTGCCATTATACCCTGTTGATCCGCCGAAAAATCCTATTGTTAATTTTTTATCTTTTATATCTTTTATTTCATCTCCTCTAAAACCAAAACTGTTATTAATAAACTTAAACTTCTGGTTTGGTTTGCCTCTAAACATATCATAGGGTGAAGGATATCTGCGAAATATCTCATCTTCTTTTCCATAATTAAAAACTATAGAGCAAAATACGTCAGCTGAAATAAAAAAAAATAAAAAAATAAATATAAAATTTATTTTTTTTATTCTTAAATAATAATGAGATATAATAAAAAAAAATATTATAAAAAAAATTGTTAAATTACTTATAAATTCTATTTTAGTAGAAACAAAAATTAAATTCTTTGTATCGTAAAACTTATATAAAAATAATAAAGTATTTTTATTAAACAATAATAGTAGCAATATCAAAAAAAAGAATTTTTGGATGAATTTATTAATAAAAATAATTTTTTTTTTATTTGGCATTTTTTATTGTGAGAATTTATTTCATTAAGAATTGTTATTTAATTAAGTCTTATAAATAAGTAGTAAATTATTATTAAAAATATGCTTTTCATTATTTAATGAATAAAAGTAATATTTATAATCAAGTTTCGAAAAATATTTATTGAATTTATCAATTTCTTTTTCATGGATATCTTCAATAAAATAATAACCCGTATTAGATAAATAATTAATAGAATTTTCAAAAAAATTTATATTTGCGTCAAAAAAATGATATCCATCATCTATAATTAAGTTAAAAGAATCTTCTTTTATTAATTTAAACATATTTATAATAGAGTCTGAATGCATCTGATCTACAAAATATGTAGAAATTCTACCTTCTTTAAATAAAATACTTTTGTCAATGTCCGCACCATAAATATTTGCATTTGGAAAATATTCACTCCAAACTCTCAATGAATTGCCTGGAGTATATTTACTGCCCATATTGTGAAAGAATTGGCTATTGTTACTACCCACTCCAATTTCTAGTATTTTTTTAAATTCTAATCTTTTTGCAAATAAAATCTGATTATAAATCTCTGAATAATTATGGGGATAATGTTTATAAAAATTCTTATTTGGCAATCCTCCTTTATCGCAAGGAAATTTTGTACACAAATCGTCTAATAAATTAGATTTGGGCTTATAATCTACTAAATAATAATTAAGACCACTAATTGTAGAAATTTTAAACTTTCTATTTTTTTTTTTTAAAAAAAAATTGTTTATCCTATTTAAGACATATCTGCGTATAATTTTTTTTAAAATAACAAACATAAATAGTTTTAAATCAAATTAAGTTTTTCTTTAATTGCTTTTCTATTAGAGTTTCAGAGTTATGAAAATTTTTTTTTTGTTTTTCCAAGCATTTATCAAATAAAAGTTTATTATCTAAAAAAAAATCTATAGAAAAAAATAAACTTTTGTAATTTTGAAAGAAATTTATTCTATTATAATACTTTTTCTTCCAAATAACGCTTAAATCATTTTGTTTTTGTTGAATTAAAAGTCCTCCAGACTCAATTATATTTATTGATCTTGGATACAAAGACAAGGACCCAGATATGGATCCCAAATCTATACAAATATTACCATTATATAAATTTAGATTTTTATTTAAATCATACTCATTGAACAATGATGGCAATCCATACTTTGACCAGTTGCTACCTCTTAGTATAAAATTTTCTTTGTATTTTTTTTTGAGTGTTTTAACGATATTAAACCTTAAAAGATGTTTAATGCTCCTGTAATAAAAAAAACATTTTTCTATATCATTATAAAAAATATATTTTTTCCAAAAATACAATTTATCTATTAAAGTAAAGTCTTTTAAAATGTGACTTTTGTTTGAATTCCAAAATTTCAAAACATTTTTATCATCTGTAATTTTAATATCAGATATATAAATTATTTTTTTTTTCTCATGCTCATGATGTTTCTTTATATTTAATGGATAAATTTGAAATAAATTATCATTATTGTTAAAAATTGACCTCATGTTCACATAATTATTTTTCATATATCTAAATTTAGGTAAAATTTTAAAATTTGTACCGCCCATCCAAAAGTTTATTCCAAATTTATTTTTAATAATTGGATTGCCGTCACAAGATATTCCCTTGCCAATTTTCAATAAAATAAATAAATTTCCTAACCAATATAAGTATGGACCTGAAAAATTTATGAATTTATAAATTCCTATTTTTTTAATTTTAATAAAATTATTAAGATGGGATCTTCTGTATCTGGACTTAAAAATAAAAAAAATTTTCACGCTTTTTAATATAAACTTAACAACTAATTAGTAATCAAAAAAAATTATAATAAAAGCTTTTTTATAAAATAAAAACAACTATTATAAAAATAGTTTATTCAAATGTTGCAATTTAATTAAAAGATAATATGTCAAAAAAATTTATTTATGTTGCGGAATTTTTACTACCCACAAATAATGCCTACTCAATTCATGTTTTAAAAATGTGTGATAATTCAATTTATCACAAATACAAATGCAATTTAATTATACCACAGAATAATTGTAAATTTAAATTAATTAAAAAAAATTATAACCTTAGAAATAACTTTAAAATATTTTCTCTTTTTAAAAAAATTAATAGATTAAATTTTATTTTAAGAATAATTTTTGGAATATATGCAGCATTCAAAATAAGTAAAGAAAAACCAAATTTAATTATTACGAGAAGTTTTGTTACAAGTTTTATTTTGTCGCTTATAAAATATCATCACTTCTTAGAAATTCATGGAGACATTAAAAGTTTTACTAGGTTCATATTTTTAAAACTTAATTTTATAAATTCTAAATTTATCATAAAAAATATATTTATAACTAAAAACCTTGCCCAAAATTACCATTTAAAAAAAAGCAAATATATCATTCTTCCTGATGCCGTAGATAAAAAAGATTTTTCTAAATTTAAATTTAGTCCTATTAAAAAAGTTGAAAATTTTTACTATACTGGCAGCTTTTTTAAAGGAAAGGGAATTGAACTCATAATAAGCATCTCTAAAATATTTACTAATAAAAATTTTTATATTTACGGAAACAAAAATTTTTTGGAAAAAAAAAAGTTACCAAAAAATATTCTTGTTCATAATTATGTCACTTATAATAAAATTCCAAAAATTTTAAATAATGCTGATGCATTACTAATGCCGTATTCAGCAAATGTTTTTTATAATAGCAAAGCAAAAGATAACATAGGAAAATTTCATTCCCCACTTAAGATGTTTGATTATCTGGCTTCAGGAAAATTAATTTTATCAAGCAATCAAAAAGTGCTTAAAGAAATACTCGTTAATAAATCTAATTGCATATTAGTTAAAAAAAATAATATCAAATCTTGGATTATAGCAATAAAATACGCGATTAATAATTTACCAAAAATTAATACTATTGCGAAAAATGCACTAAATGATTCAAATAAATTTACCTGGATAAATAGAATTAAAATTATATCTAATATAAATCTTAATTATTTCGGTAAATAATTTTAAGAAATGTTTTTATTATAAATACTATCGCCAATTCTAATAAATTTTACACCTTGTTTTTTTGTTAAATACCTCCAAGGATCAATTACAATGGAATCCTTAATGAATGGAAAGTTTTCAAATTCTTCATGTTTAGTTCCAATAAAAAAGAGTTGCGGTTCTGTACTCCAATTATAGATTTTATTATATTTTTCATAATCTCCATCTACAAATGGATCCCACATATTCACTTTTTCTTTCTTTTCCAACAATACGTTTTTCAATAAAATAGCTGGACTTCCCAATGTCAAATTAGATTCTGCTTTAAAGGTTTTTCCTAAAATATTTATTTTTTTCCCTTTAGAGTGTTGAATTATAATCTCAGCGAGCCAATCAGTGTGATTTTCTCTCTGTTTCATAATATTTTCAAACCAATTATGTGAAATATCGTACTTTTGCGAAAGATAGCTCATTGCAATATTATCTCTTGGATGGCACCCTCCACCATCACCCATCCCCCCGTCCATATACGCTGTTGAAATAAGTCTTCTGTTAGCAAGTTTTAATGCACTTGTAACATCATCAATACTTGTATTTTCTAGTTTATGACATAGTTCCATCAGATTATTAACAAAAGCTATCTTTGTTGAAATAAGAGTGTTGTAAGATACTTTAATTAGCTCCGCGTTTTCGATTGTTGTGTCATAAAATGGAGCATTAGTGATTGTTCTATAAAACGCTTTTCCTTTTTCAAGTGCATTAGGATCATCCACCCCAAATAAAATAAACTCTGGTTCTAAAAAATCTCTTATAGTAGAACCCATTGCTATAAAAAATGGGTTGTAACAAAGTTTAATATGTTTGCTTAATAAAGGTTTAATTTGAGATCTAATAGTGCCTGGCAAAACAGTTGAAATTATTATTACTACCAAATCTTTTTTATTTTTTTCTACTGACTTAGAAAGACTTTTCATTCCTTGTTTAAGAAAAGAATAATCAAAATCAGCTCTTTCTGTGGGGATTCTTGTAATTCCCTCATACATTTCGTTATGCGGAGTTTGGATTGGAACAAATATTATATCACAATTAGCAACCAAACGATCTAAATCCACCAATTCTATTTGTGTATTTTTTATATATTTATCAACAAAAATTTCTTTATAACTAATTTTTTTATTTTTTATTTCATTTAAAGTTTTCTCAGAAGTGTCAGTACCAAAAATTTTATGACCTTTGCTTTCTGTGGCTAACGCCACTGGTAAACCAAGTTTTCCTAATCCTAAAAATCCTATATTCATTTTAATTTGTTAATTTAATTATTTATTAATTAAACTATTTTTACATAAGATCAATCTATAAAATATATAAATAGAGTTTTTTAACATAGAAAATAATATTTAATTTTTTTCATTAATACATATTAGTTTTATTTTTAAATAAATTTATTTAAGTTAAGAATAAAAAATTTAAAATTTTTTGACAAATGCTATATATTTTCTTACAGCTTCAGAGTAGTTCTTGTGACTTTCCAAACTCTTAAAAAATAAATCAAATTTCAACAATTTTTGTTCTTTTAATTTAATTAATGTAATTAACGAATCTTGGTTAACAAAATCATTAGATTTAAAATTTTTATTTACCACGTCATCTAAAAGGATAAAAGAACTTTTCTTTGTAAGTCTTAAAGAATTAATGATATCTATAGTGACATATGGATTTACATGATTTCCATCAATCCACACCAGATCATAAAATGTATTTTTAAAATTTAATAATTTAATTGAATTTAAATTTTTAAACATTATATTTTTATTATTTTTTATATTACTATTTCTTACATCTTGAAATAATTTACTACTTTTAACGTAACTCTTAAAAAAATGAGATGGATAGTAATTGTCAATTCTAAGATCTATTGTATGAACTTTTGCACGCTTAAAAAGATTTGATAATATTAAGGAATTTTGACCATCAAAAGTGCCTATTTCTAAGATATTTTTAAAATTAGGCTTGATAACTGATATAGCTGATAAAATTATTTGGTGCTCTGGAATTCTTTTTGAACTGATTGAGAGATAATTTAAAATATTTAGTAATTTTTTAACTCCCAACGCTCTCGATAGTTTATTTTTTTTATATATTTCGTTTTGTTTAGTATTGTAAAATTCAATATTATATTTTTTTATTTGATATATTTTTTTTATTCTACTCCATAAGAAACTTATCATTTTAAGATTGATTTCTGAATAAATTTTATAAATTTTTTATTATTTAATAAAAAAATTTTTTCCGTTGATTCAAAAGACTTATTTCTAAAATAGTTTAATTTTAAATCTTTTTTGGTTAAACCGTCATCTCTTTCAAATCTTCTTTTCCATTTTGTCGTGTTATCATTAATTAAAAGCATAGCTGTATAACCAGCCTTTAAAACTTGTAATGTTAAATCTAAATCACTAAATCCCGCAGCCTCTCCTATTTTGCAAAAGCTACGCCAACCAATTATTTTATCGTATACATCTTTTTTAATAACTAAAGGTCCTAATTTAAGCCAAATACATTTTTTTTTAATTGGATAAATGACATTTATTTTTTGATAATCAATTATTGAAAAATCTTTTTCATCAAAATGTCCACCACCGTTAAGTCCTATTATGCCTAACTTGGGATCTTTTTTAAATTCTCGAACACAGTCTTTATACCAAAGACAATCTTCAGGTACTAAATCGTCATCCTGTGAGAAAATAATATAATCTGTAGCTCTTGATAAAAAAGCTCCATTTCTATAACCTCTTGCCTCTCCCCAATCTTTAGAAATCAACATTCTGTCATTTGATGTTGGAAGAAGCTTTGATAATTCATTTAAATTTTTTCCAGAGTCATTAATAATTATAATTTCAATATCCTTAATATTTTTTAAATTACTAACAGATTTTAATAAAGTTTTTTTGCTAGTAAAATAATTTATTATAACGGATGTTCTTGGTTTGTAATTAAAGTCAAAATTAAATTTACCACTTAATGGAAAATAGTTTTTTGCTTTTTTTTTTAATCTGATATTTTTTTGATTATAAACATATAAACTAAAATCACTGTAAATTTTTTTTATTTTGTTGATCATAAAATTAGTAAATTTTCATATTTGAAAAATATATAAATATATTTTTTTTCTGTTAAGTTAACAAACAGTTATGTTCTTTTATAACATCATTAACATTTCCATCTAATATTAATTTTCCATGACTTAATAGTACTGCTCTATTACAAAGATCTTTTATATTTTTTTCATCATGACTCACAAAAATTATAGTTTTATTTACTTGTTTAAGAATATGCGAAATAGCTTCTTTCCTGAACGATTCATCAGCTACTGACAAAATCTCATCAAATATTAAAATATCACCATCTAAAAAAGCTGATATTGAAAATGCTAATTTGACTAACATTCCAGTTGAATATCTTTTAACTGGAGTATCCATGTAGTCTCGAATTTTTGAAAAACTTATTATTTCATCAATTTTTTTTTTAACTGTTTTTCGATTCATTCCTAATATTGCCCCGCTTAAATAAATATTCTCTAGCCCAGTCAATTCAGGATGAAATCCAGCTCCAGCTTCTAAAACACTCGAAACTTTTCCTTCAACTCTAATTTCACCAAAAGTTGGATAAGTAACTCTAGAAATTATTTTTAGCAAAGTGGACTTTCCTGAGCCATTAAGTCCCAAAATGCCAATTCTATCTAACTTATTAATTCGAAGACTGACATTTTCTAGAGCTATAATTTCTTTAGATTTGTTAGAAAAATAAGAACTTAAATCAAATTTTCCAATCTGGTATTTTTTGTACAATTGCTCAATAGCAACAACCTGATTATTCATTAACTTTCCTATTAAATTAAGTCTGATATTCTTTTTTGAACCGTTGCAAACATTTTTGCTCCTAAAATAAATAGAATTAATATTTCAACTATATTGCAAAATATTAATGAGTAAATTACTTGGTAGTCTTTAAAGAAGATCCATCTAAAGCATTCTATTAATGATGCAAATGGATTTAAATATAATATATAATAAAGATTTTGATCAAAACTCTGGGTTGAAAATAGCACTGGAGTAATAAGCATTAATATCTGAAAGATAAAATTCAAACCATATATAATATCTTTATATTTCAAGGACAACGAAGAGATAATAAAACCTATTGCCAAAGATAACAACATTGAAAAAAAAATGAGAGGAATTAACATAAACGCTCTTGAAAATTGGATTTCTACGTTAAAACTAAACTTATAATATATCAAAATTAATATAAAAATTATTAAATTGATAATAAAATGTGTGAAAGAAATTAAAAGTGCGCTAATAAAAAAATTCAATTTATTTATGTAAAGTTTTACCAGAACTTTTCTATTAACATTATAAGTTTCTGAACATTTTATGCTAGATATAGATATGAAGTTCCAAAAAGTAATTCCTGAAAGAAAAAATATAAAACTGGGTAAGTTAGCTGTATTAAACTTTCCAAAATTTGTTAATAAAAAATTAAAAAAGAAAGTTTGAATAAAAGGATATAAAATAAAATAAAAAGGACCAAGCAAAGACTGTGCATAAGAAGTTTTTAAGTCTTTTTTAAATAATTCGAAAATTATAAATTTATTGTAAAAAACTTCTTTTACTAAAGATATAAAAGTAGGATTTTGATTATTGATAATAATAGTCATAACTTTTAATACTTTCTAAAAAATATTATTTGTAATAAAATTTATTATAAAGGTTTTTGCACTTTAAATATTAATTAAACAAATACTCTATTATGAAAAACATTTTATATAAATTATCGTTTATATGATTTTCATTAATATATCTAAAAAAACTATGTAAACTGCATCAATTAACTTAAAATCGATCATCTAATATTTATGAAATTTGTATTTCCATAAAGTAAGTCTAAACTTAAATCAGGTTTTTTGATTACATCTCCCGAATGACTTATTCCTAATAGTCGAAAACTACTCTTAACTAAATATTTTTCTAAATTTATGATATTAAGTCTATTCGCATATTGATTTCCTACTACAAATTCTACTTCTACAAATTTTATAATATTTGATTTTAATGAATTCTTAGCTCCTTTAAGTACATTTTCTTCAAACCCTTGCGTGTCAATTTTTAATAAATCTATAAATTTGATGTTATTTTTTTTAAGATAACTATCTAAAGTTACAACTTGTGTTTCTTCCTTTTGTTTAATTAAAGTTTTAGAATTATATTGAATTTTCTTTTTTTTTTCCCAATAAGAATTTTTTATTGGATTGTTAAAACTTGAATTTGTTGATTGCCTAAAAATATTAATAAATTTTTTTTCAAGTCTGCAGCCCAGTGCAAAATTATTAATATATATATTTTTTCCTATAAAATTTTTTTTTAATTTGTTATAGGCTTCTTTTGTGGGTTCAAATGAATGAATTTTTGAATTTGGAAATAAATTCAAAAATCTTTTTACTGACTGACCTTCGTTTGCACCAACATCAACAATTAGACTATTTTTTTTAATAAATTTAACATAAATATGATCAAATGAGTAATCTATTTTAACTTTATTAATCTCATACCCTATTTTTTTTAAAGAATAATTTATAAATTTTTTAAACATTTAATCTTCTTCTTGATATTACGCTTCTAAATGTTTTTTGTGAAAGTTTTCTTCTATTAAGAGTTTGTTTATAAAAGAAATCTTAGTTTTATATTTAGCTGTTCTTCTACCAAACCATAAATTTTCTTTAGCCCAACTATAAATATTTCCATTAAAATTTTTTCCATCAATAGAATAGTGCTTTTCTTTAGAGTTAATTTTATCATTATCATAAATTACTTCATGTATATTAGTTTCAAAACTCTCAACATAAGGATATTTTTTAAATGGGTCGTGCAGTCTAGCTTCTTGGTATTTAAAAATGTCATTTAAATATTCGTCATTACTTATTGCAAAATTCTTTAATATAAAAAATTTAATTTCTTTGTAAAAAATAGATTTATTTTTTATTAGTCTTATGCTGCTTGCCTCATCTACTTCCCAATTTATATCTCCCGCACCCTCAATTACATCGCCCCAATGTCTTTTATTTTGTAAAATTAATTGTAAATTATCCTTAATATTAAAATATTCTTTCCCTATAAAAGAGTGTTTGCTAATTTTGCAATAATCAAACAATTTAAAATAAAATTCTTTAAAAGAAATTCCAAAAACTTTGTTTAATCCTCTAGATATATATTGTAACGAACCAAGATAATGACCAAAAATTATTAGCCATCGAAATTGGTGGCCCTCTATCCAGTCTTGCTCATTGCAAGTTTCTGTTGCGGTTACAAAGCCAACAAGATCATCAACTAATTGAGTTGGGTTGGATCTATGAGAAAATCTAGGCTGAAGATATGACACTTTTATGTTGTGTTTTGCTATAAAATCAGGACTACTAAGTGGTGCATTTGGCAGAACCATCATTAAATGAATATCTAAATAATTATGATAATTCATTTCTATAATCTGCATTACGCCAGATTTAAATGAATCTAGAGTTTCCTCTGGAAGTCCCCAAATTAACTCTACGTAACTTGATATGTTTTCTTTTTCATACTGATCAATAAATTCTTGCAATTTCCCATTATCGACATTTTTTCTTTTAATAACATTTAAAACTTTTGAGTTCATGGATTGCAAAGCAATAGTCATTCCTTTTTGTAAATTATGTTCTTCTAACAGCTTAGCTATTTGCAAAACTTTAGTTGCCTGACCTTTTGCCCAAGTTACTCTATAGGCCTCTGGATATCCTGTTTCTCGTTTTTTTTGAACAACATATTTAGCTAAATCATAGTCATCTTCAAAGAGTATACCAAAGTTAGAATTTGCATCGGTAACATATTCTATTTTATTTTTGGCTATCCAATCAATTTCTTGTTTAGTTTTTGCATAACTAGTTTTGATTTTTTGATAAAACTTATCTCCAATTTCACAAAAAGCACAACTAAAGGGACATCCTCTTGCGGATTCAACTGTTGCATGTAAGCTATAATTTTTTTCTCTTTTATTTTTATCAACTATCCAGTCAAAGCTACCGTCAAGATAAGGACTGGGCGTAATATCTATACTTTCAATTCTTTCTCTTGGTTTGGCCGGATATTCTTTTCCTAACAAATTCAAAGTTGTTCCTGGAATATCTAAAAAAATATTTTTATTATTTGTATAACTAAGGTACTTGAATAAAATTTCTTTTATCGTTTCCTCTCCCTCATGATGAGCTAGAATATCAACAAAAGGATATAATGAAAAAAAATCCTTATTTCTATCTGGAAGAGGCTGATGTTGACCTCCAAAAACTATTAAAACATTCGGATATTTATTTTTTATTTTTCTCGCTATTTCGCAATTGAGGCTCCAATTCCACATAAAACAGGAAAATAAAAGAATTTGAGGATCATGTATTTTTTTAATAATTTCATTAGAATTTTCTCTAGCAAAAAACCAATCAACTAATTTATAATTCTTTTTTATAGGTTCTAAATTTTTTAGATAAGACCAAACAACACCCGAACTGTAGGGTAAATAAACTTGATTATCAAAAATATCGCTCAATTCAAAAATATATAATCTTTTCATTAAATTTTAATATTATAATAGATTTATGATTTTAATTTATAATTTTAATTTATAGTTATAATTACTTTAAAAATACACAATTATTCAATATAAAATAATTTTTTAAACCTTTAACATCAATGAAAAAATGGACAATAGGCATAATTTTATATTTTATTTTTTTTAATAATTTTTCTTTTTCAGAAGAAATTCCTATAATTGTTATTTCTGCTGGCAAATCAGCACAATCTAAGGGGGTGGTTGGCTCTGATATAGAAATAATTAATTCAAAAACTTTAGCTGAATCAAGTTATAGTAATCAATTAGGCGATGTAATTGCAGATAACATAAGTGGTGCAAATTATAGTAATCAAGGAGGGGTAGGCACAATCTCATTAATTCAATTGAGGGGACTGCCAAAAAGATATTCTACTGTATACATAGACGGTATAAAACTTTCTGACCCATCATCTCCCGACAATGCTTTTTATTTTAACAGTCTAACCACACAATCCATTGATACTGTAGAGATTTTAAAAGGAAACCAGAGCTCTCTATATGGAAGTGGGGCTGTAGGAGGGGTAATTAATATTTTCTCAAAAAATGCAAATAGTAAAGATTTAAATAATTTTGCAGTTTCGTATGGGTCAAATAATACAAAAAATCTTGAGGCATCATATGGAGCAAAGAATAATAAACATGAATATTATTTTGCTCTTAATAAATATCTGACAGATGGCATTTCTGCCATGAGTGATAATTCTGAAAAAGATAGTTATAAAAATAATAATGCATACGTAAATTATGGATATAATTTTTCAGAAAACTTTAAACTACAAACTGGATTAAGATATATCGATACTTTAATAAATTACGATGAAGTAACCTCGGGAAGAGTAGATAATAACAAAAGTAAGAATGATGAATACATATATAATTTAAGCTTAGCTAATAAAATCGATAATTTTAATCATAAATTAATTTACGGGAAATATTATATTGAAAGGCAAGTCTCAAATTATAACAATACAACGAAAGATGCATATTATGGAGAAAGAGATAGTATAAATTATTTGACAGAATATAATTTTGATAATGACAATCGTATAATTGTTGGGTTAGAAAATGAGTTTGATAGAGCTAATTACAAGACCTGGACGACAAATAATACGAACAAGATTACCGAT
>Ga0209358_10000410_pt1 | contig 37882 bp, 30 predicted proteins | sample LauGreFa1BDMLBSN_2_FD_187574 | JGI IMG/M metagenome (GOLD analysis project Ga0209358, IMG submission 187574) | Freshwater lake microbial communities from Lake Michigan, USA - Fa13.BD.MLB.SN (SPAdes) (version 2) | ecosystem: Environmental > Aquatic > Freshwater > Lake | place: Lake Michigan, USA... | reverse complement strand
TTGATTTTCCTTATTTTAAGCGCTTCACCCAAAAAAAAATAGTTGAAGATCAAAAGCCGCTCAAGCAGTTTATTGATCAGATACCACAAGAAAAACCAAAGCCTACAGGTATTAAAGAAGAAACCGGCGTTTGGTTAACCCTGATTCCAAAATTTGGGCTCGACGATTTTAACGATGAAATTGTTTCTTCTTTTAAAGTACATCTTGTAAACAATATGGCTACTGCTTATGGTTTTCAGTACAAGCAGTATTTATCTTCTAGTTTAAATTTTGAATTGGAATCTACCATTCAACCTTTTCATGATTTTTATTTACATGACCTAGCGTTTGAAGCCATAAACGATACGCCTAATTTTAGTGTAGACTTTTCATTACTTCAAAAAGTAAAGTACAAAGCTGCGCATTACGAAACCACCCTTAAATTAAAACCAAAGCAGGTGTTTAATGCCATCGAAAAACTCAAAGAAAACAATGAGCCTACGCTCAGCTATTTGTTGTTTGATGCTTACCCCGACGAAGCGGTGGTAGAAACCTTTGATATCTCTAAATTGTCGGCGGCCGGATTTAAAGTGTATGACGCTAAAAAAATAAAAGAAAATTTACCGGCGCCCCGAACAGTCATAGACCTTCATATCGAAAAGCTTACCAATAGTTATTTGCACCTCTCCAATACCGAAATTATGGGTATTCAGTTAAGTGAATTTGACAAATGGTTTGACCTAGCGGTTGCACATAAACTGCCATCATTTATTGTAATCCATGGGGTGGGTGAAGGCGTTTTAAGAGACGAATTACACAGTATTTTAAAGACCAAAAGAGAGGTCAAACACTTTATCAATCAATACGATACGCGCTTTGGTTACGGGGCCACCGAGATATTCTTTAAATAAAGATTATCTTTGCAGCTCCATAAGCCCGAACCATCGAGGTGCTTAGGCACTTAGGAAAGTCCGGACAGCATAGGGCAACCCACCGGTTAAGCGCCGGCCGTTTATATGGTAGCATATAAATGAGAGATAGTGCCACAGAAAATAACTTCCGTTTTGCAAAAAGCGGACACAGGTGAAAATGTGAGGTAAGAGCTCACAGCTTTTGTTGGTAACAGCAAAGGAGGGTAAACCTTGGGTGTTGTAATGCCATGTATAGGAATCTTTGAAAGCGGCTCGTTTGATTCCAATTTATTGGAAGGATTCCAGGGTAGGCAGCAAGATTGTGTTAGTAATAGCACAACTAGATAAATGATGGTTTAGAAACAGAATCCGGCTTACGAGGCTTATGGTTTTTTTTATTTTGAAACAATTGATTTGATATGACACAAGAGCAGATTAAGAGTATGAGAGACCGAGTGACGGTTTTGAGGAGGTTTCTTTGACGTCGATAATAGAAACTATAAAGTAGATACCGACAAACAACTTTCATTGTCTCCTGGCTTCTGGGATGATAACACCCGTGCTACAGCCATCATGAAAGAAATTAAAGTCAATGAATATTGGCTTAAGCTATACAAAGCCGTTGAGGCAAGTGTAGAAGATTTTGCCATCTTATTTGATTTTTGGAAAGCAGGTGACGCTACCGAAGAGGAAACCAAAGAGGCGCATGCTCATGCCATTCAACAAATAGAAGACGCAGAATTTAAGAGTACCCTCAATAAGCCGGAAGATGAATTAACGGCGATTTTACAAATTAATCCGGGCGCAGGTGGAACAGAAAGTCAAGACTGGGCAGAAATGCTATTACGCATGTACCGTATGTATGGCGAAAAGCAGGGATGGAAAGTAACAGAAATAGATTTTCAGGCAGGAGATGGTGCCGGTATTAAAAGTGCCACCTTACAATTTGAAGGTGACTTTGCATATGGGTTTTTAAAAGCAGAAAGTGGGGTGCACCGCCTTGTTCGTATATCTCCATTTGATAGCAATGCCAGAAGGCATACCTCTTTTGCCTCTGTATATGTATATCCATTAATTGATGATACCATCGAAATTACCGTTAACCCTGCCGATTTGGAATGGGCTTTTTATAGAAGTGGTGGTAGTGGTGGCCAGAACGTAAACAAAGTAGAAACAGCGGTACGTTTAAAGCATATTCCAAGTGGTTTTATTGTAGAATGTCAGCAGGCACGTACACAGGGTGAAAACAGAGAGCTCGCGCTTAAAATGCTAAAGTCTCGTTTATATGAAGAGGAACTTCGCAAAAGGCAAGAAGCCCTGAATGCAAGTAATGCCAACAAGAAAAAGATAGAGTGGGGAAGTCAGATAAGAAGCTATGTGTTTCATCCCTACAAGATGATTAAAGACCACCGCACCGATTATGAAGTAGGTAATGTGGGTCCGGTAATGGATGGAGAAATTGAAGGCTTTATTAAGGCATATTTAATGATGCTCACAGAAGACGCCGAATAACAGTATTACATATTATTACATTATCTTAGTTAATCAATTTGATTTATGATAGCAATTTTATTAGCAATTTTTGTAATTGGTTACGCGGCTATTACATTGGAGCATAGCATTAAAATAAACAAATCTGCAACAGCGCTTATTACTGCAGTGCTTTGTTGGACGCTCATTGTACTCAATGCCGACAATACAGAAGTTGTGGTAGAATCGCTTACGCATCATTTAAGTGCGATAAGTGAAATCGTATTTTTTTTACTAGGCGCCATGACCATTGTGGAGTTAATTGACGCGCATGATGGATTTCAAAATATTTCTGAAGCAATAAAAACAACCAATAAAACAAAGCTTATTTGGCTGATTGCTATCATTACTTTTTTCTTGTCGGCTGTTCTTGATAATCTTACATCAACAATTGTAATGATTTCCATTTTAAATAAGCTGGTTCAGGATAAAAAAGTGAAGTGGCTACTGTTAGGCCTTGTTATCATTGCATCCAATGCAGGTGGTGCCTGGAGTCCCATAGGCGATGTTACTACAACCATGCTTTGGATTGGTGGTCAAATAACTCCCTTAAATATTGTTAAGCAGGTATTTTTTGCCAGTTTAGTGAGTATGGCAGTTCCTACAATTATTGTTAATTATTTAATTAAAGGACCCATTGCATTAAAGCCTGTTATTGAAAATAATTTAAACTTTAACTCAAACGCATTTGAGCGTAACCTCATTTTTTATGTGGGCATTGGCTGCTTACTTTTTGTGCCCATATTTAAAACCTTTACGCATTTGCCGCCGTATATGGGTATGCTACTTTGTTTAGGTATTATTTGGGTTGTTACCGAACTGTTGCATAAGAAAAAGGCTGATGATGAAAAAGGGCTTTTATCAGTAAATCATGCCATCCGAAAAATTGACACGCCTAGTATTTTGTTTTTCTTTGGGATACTGATGGCTATTGCCTCACTCGAATATGTGGGCGTTTTACCTCAAATGGCCGCTTATTTAAATAGTAGTATTGGAAATATCAATCTTGTTGCTATTGCCATTGGATTATTATCGGCGGTGTTTGATAACGTGCCGCTCGTGGCTGCTTTACAAAGCATGTATACACTCGAACAGTATCCGCAAGACCATTATTTTTGGGAGCTATTGGCTTATACAGCAGGAACAGGAGGCTCCTGTTTAATTATTGGATCTGCGGCTGGTGTGGCTGTTATGGGGATAGAGAAAATAGATTTTTTCTGGTACCTGAAAAAAGTAAGTTGGATTGCGCTGATAGGATTTTTAGCAGGGGCTGCCGTATTTATGTTGCAGCATGCTTATTTATAAGTACCATTTAATTACCCGTTAGAATATCAAATTTACTTTTTGGCCTGAGCTTGTCTTGCCAGTTAAAACTTTTAAGTTTGAGGTCGTCGTGATTGGTTTTACCGCGCATGGGTAGGAGTCCACCTTCTAAATTATTAATGAATTTTACACGCTTGGGTTTGCCATCGGTAAAGTTAATTTCAATTAGGTCGCAACTGTTTTTATTGACACCCACAAAACCTTTTTGTTCGTCCTGGGCGTAGTAAATATTTTCGGCACTTCCTTTGGCGGTTAAAAAATAAACTTGTCCCGTGCTATCAAATAACGCATTAATGCTATTCCCTTTCACTTGGTTAAAATAAATACTACTATCTACTTTACTAATGCTTAATGCGTTTTCAAAAACATATAAACGCTCTGGTTTTTTGTTCTTCAAAAATAAATAAATGGTATCTCCACTAATTTGATTTTCCTGTGCCCATATAATAGGATTGTTAAATAGTCTAAACACAGAGTCTGATCCTGAAAAAAACAAACTATCACCAACTGCTTGTAATGAGTCGGAAAATATTTTTACGTTTTTATAGGCTTCAAAATATTTTAGCGTGCTATCAACCGGTGGAGTAGATGCTGTCTTTAATTTAATCGAATCAACCCCATTTTTTGGAACACCTTTTTTGATAGGCGATTTAGCAGCAGCTGCAACTTTAATGGTGTCTTTAAGTACGCTCTTTTTAATGCTGGTGTCTACTGGCACGGGCCTAACGTTTGGAATCTTTTTTGTTTTAAGTAAGTCTATAACGCGACCCGAAAACAAAGTATCTGCGGTAATAAAAATACTATCAGCGCCTTGTTTAATAATAAGGAGTGGTATTTGCGTAGCCATAATGGTACTCCTCTTATTATTGGTTTTGATATTGTTGGCAATCATATCAAAACCTTGTTCTTTGTCTTTACTTCTATACACAGCGTTGCCTCTAAACTCACTGAGTCCATTAAGGCTGTCTATGGCAATTTCGTCGGCAGTAATACTAAATGTAGAATCCTCTATAATAGAGCGCTTGTAGAGGTTGGCAATTTTCTTTTTGATATCATAAAAGCCTTCACGCGTTTTAATGGTAAGGCCTTTTTTATCTTTAATAACGGTAGGGCTTATAAAGGTAGAAACCTCCGTACTCGTATTGTATTGAAGGCTATCCGTTTTTATGGTGCCATCCGGTTGTACGAGTAATACATTTTTGTAGAAGTAAATGTCTTTGGTGTCCCCATAGTAATTTCCTTCGGTACTGGTAAGGGTTGTTTTTTTATTGACCACTTTGCCCCCGTATAAGTATGTGCCTAGTTTTAAATTAACGTCGTAAGTTAGGTTTTCGGTAGTGAGGGTACTTTTTTTATCTGTTAACCTTACTTTTTTGGTAAGCAACGCTTTTTTATCGATACCCATATACCTTAAATACTGCGCATAAATATGTACACTATCTGAATCATTGATATGAACATTGCCAAATGATTCAAGTGTATTAGCAACCGGGTTAATGATGGCGCTATCTGCGTAAAATAGAGTTTTACCTTGTCTTACTTTAACATGACCCGCATAGGAAACCAGTTGATTAGAATCCGTTTTTTGGAGGTACTGTTTATCGGCTGCTAAAATGTATAAAAAGTTTTCTTGCGTAATAACCTTGGACTTAATCGTGTCTTTTTGATTATTTATTTCTTTAGGCTTGCCGGGTTGGGCATGCGTGGCAATGGCAAGCAGCACAAGGCAAATGGAAAAGTATCGTTTAAGCACGGCAGCCATTATTGTTTGTTGGAACTAGCAGTGTCTACAATAGGCGCTAGCAGTGGACCGCTTTTTTCTTTTTTCCCAAAAACAGAAAACTGAACATATCTTTTTGGATGCACACGTAGGTCATCAATTAAAATATTTGCGCTCTTTAAACTATTGTTTAAATTATTGTAGAGTGTTTTATCGTTGATGAGTTTTCCTAAGCTGCCTTCGTCGCTGGCTGCTTTTTTAACCAGCACATTTAAATTATCGATAGCAGTTTTTAAATTGCCAATCGTACCTGAAATATCGGCACTGGCTAATTTATTGGTTGTTTTTTCTAGGTTGGATAGGGTAGCAGCTACTTCTTTGTTATGGTCCGCTAGGTTTTTGGTAACGCTATTGATGTTATTTACAGAGCTACTGATAGCGCCAGATTGTTTATCTAGCATTTGCTCAATAGAAGCTGCCGATACAATTAAGCTAGCCGTTGTTGTATTGATATTGGCAATGGCTTCTTGTAAATTATTTTTTGTATTAGGGTCAAATATGCGGTTGATATTTTTTAAAACACTGTCAAGTGATTGTACCGTAACTTTTATTTGATCTGTTACTGGTTCTAGTTTATTCATGGCCTCGTCAAAAAGTCCAATAGAGCTCCTTGTAGCAATGGTGTCTTGGGGTTTTAAAAAATTAGTATTGCTACCAAGTTTAATAACAATGCTGGGTGTACCTAGTGGATTGTCTTTTATACTTGCCACCGAGTTTGCAGGAATTTTATAATCTTCATTTAACTTAATAGTTACCAGTATCGAATGCAAATTAAAGTCAGTGTTCTCGATATCAATAACGCTTCCTACCTGGAAGCCGTTTACATAAACAGGGTTGGATACCATCAGTCCCTTGGTATCGGCGTATTTGGCAAAAATGTAGTTACCCGTTTTGAATAATGTTTTACCCTTTAAAAAATTAAAGCCTAAAATGAGTACCGTAATAGAGATAGCGGTAAGGGCTCCAACTTTTGATTCGTTCGAAATCTTCATGTCACAAAATTAAGGTTTATTGACCGCCAACGCCTATCTGATTCTCTAAGGATTTTTTATAAATACGAACCGATTTAGTAATCACATCACATATTTCTAATTGGCCTTGCTCACTATTGAGGTAATCTTCTTCGTCGGGGTTAGAGATAAAGCCAGTTTCTACAAGTACAGCTGGCATACTTACCGCTTGTAATACCCAAATGCCTTTTTTACGTTGTTGGGCCTGTCTACTGATACGTCCCACTTTTTGAAATTCTTCTTCAATTGTAAGCGCTAGTTTAGCGCTACGCTGAAAATATTGCTGTGCCATTATACTTGCAAGCATTTGTTTGGTAGGATCGTTGGCATCTGTTTGTTTGCGGGCTTCCAATATTTTTAAAGAAACGCTATCCAGATATTCATCCACACTTTCTCCAGCAGCAGCAACCCGTTCATCCGTTTTGTCAACACCAAAAATAAAAGTTTCGGTACCTATAGCAGTGCTTGGTAAACGCGTTACTTTATACTGAGGTACTTGTTTTTTTACTTTCTTGCCTTTTTTTCCTTTTACCGTTATTGTTTTGTAGCCTACCACTTCTTTCACAGTTCTTGATCCCGCCGAGTTTACGTGGATACAAATAAACAAATCACCTTTTAAGCGGTTGGCGATATCGGCCTTTTCAATTACAGAGTTAAAAACGTCTGTTTTACGGGTCATTAATATTTCAACATCTGGAAGGGCTTGTTTTAATTGAACCTCTAATTTTAAAGCTACAGCCAGTGAAATATCTTTTTCGGTAGAATACCTGCCTCTAGCTCCAATATCTGCACCGCCGTGTCCAGCATCAATAATGATTCTTTTAAGGGCTTGTTTTTGAATGGGTGCCGGTGTTTTGCTGGTTGTTGGATGGGGTACAGCAAATGCCTGAAAACTCAAAAAAATGGAACCTATAAGGGCAGCTATTCGTATAATCTTCATATCAATTCGTTAAAGGATTTTAGATATAAGTCATTTTACACCTTTCATACACTATTTTTGCCTAGTGAATAGAAGCAAACGACGTAAAAATAACGTAAAAACGGCACCTACTATTGTTGTGGGCATAGTTTTGCTTTTATTAACATTTCAGTGGGAATCTAGGGCCTTTTTAAGCGAAAATGCCCCATTATTAATAGATACGCTAGTAAAAAAGGCTGATACCCTTGCAAAAAAGCAAGATTCTCTAGTTAAATCCATTGATACCCTCAAATTATCAAAAGATTCTATCGATGCCCCCATCGATTATAACGCCTCCGATTCTGGTATATTAATAGTGGATACCAGGGAGTTTTTACTCTACGGTAAGGCTAAAACCAATTACCAGGATCTAAAAATTGAGGCTGCTACCATCAGGTACAACCAGCAGTCTAAAATGGTAAAGGCATACGGAAGTACCGATTCTACAGGTAAATTATATAGCAAGCCCGTTTTTATACAAGGGGAAATGAAATCAATTAGTGATACCATTTCTTTTAATATGGAATCGGGTAAGGGCTTAACAAAAAACACGTTTTTTCAGGAAGGGGAAATTTTTGTGAACGCCCTGTCATTAAAAAAGATGAGCGATAGTGTTGTGTATGCTAAAAAAGCTCGTTTTACCACTTGTAATTTAGACACGCCGCATTTTGCCTTTAGAACCGGCCGGATGAAAATCATCAATAACAAATTGGGTATTTCTGGCCCTACTTTTCCGGAGTTTGAAGGTGTGCCCATGCCCATTGGTATTCCGTTTGGTATATTCCCTTTAAATAGGGGTCGTCATTCTGGTATACTTGCTCCAGCATTTACCGCTTCCGAAGATTTTGGGTTAGGCCTCGAAGGACTTGGTTATTATAAAGTCATTAACGACTATCTCGATTTTACTACTAGGGCCAATATATATTCATATGGAGGCTGGAATGTAAACCTGAATTCAAAATACATCAAGCGCTATGCCTTTACAGGTGGATTTAACCTTACCCTTCAAAATACAAAGACTTTAAATAGGTTTGGCGGCACTGGTGATGAATTTAATCAGAGTAAGTCTTTCATGCTTAACTGGAGCCATAGTAGAGATAATAGAGCAAGACCTGGTACCAGTTTTTCTGCCAATGTAAATTTTGGTAGCTCTAGGTTTAATAGATTGCTACTCAATAATCCCATGCAAAACTTTCAGAACCAGTTAAGTTCTTCTATTAGTTATTCTAAAGATTGGAGAGGAAAATACAATTTATCTGTAAACGCCAACCACAACCAAAACAATAATTTACGCCTCGTAAATTTGCAACTTCCTACCGTCAATTTTAACGTAGTAACACTTTATCCTTTTCAATCTAAAGAGCAAATTGGCGCGGGTAAATGGTACGAAAAAATTGGTATAGGCTATAGTGGTAATGTACAAAATCAATTGTCTTTTTACGACACCGCATTTAATTTTAAAAGGCTACTAGATACAGCGCAGTGGGGCGCCGTTCATAACATTCCAATATCGATGTCGCTACCGGCACTTGGACCTGTAACCATTAGCCCTAGTATCTCTTACGAAGAGCGCTGGTATGGACAACGATTTATTAGAAGCTGGAATTCAGTAAATAAAAAAGTAGATACCGTTAAATATAGAGGGCTTAATACCGCGCGTCAAATGAGTTTTGGTATTAGTGCTGCTACCCGAATTTTTGGTACCTACACCTTTGGTAAAAACAGCAATATTAAAGGGATACGTCACGAAATTAGACCTACAATTTCTATGAACTATCAGCCCGATATGGCGGCTGCATATCATTACACAACACAAATTGATACCACAGGTCGTACCTACCGTTTTTCTCAATACGAAGGCGGAATTATTGGTTCCTTTTCGGAAGGTAGATTTGGGGGTATTGGGTTTGGCGTAGATAATTTATTGGAAATGAAAGTGCGTGACAAGTCCGACTCTACCGCTAAAGACAAAAAAGTAAAACTGATAGAAGGTTTTGGTTTTTCTTCATCTTATAATATGCTCGCAGATAGTTTTAAACTTGGAAACTTTAATTTGTATGCGCGTAATACACTATTTGAAAAAGTAAATATCAATGCAAGTGCTACACTCGATCCGTACAATGTAGATAGCCTCGGGTACCGTTTAAAAACATACGCCTTTGATCCTAAAGCATTAAAGTTTGGCCGTATTACCAGTGGTAGTATTGCTATTTCTACTTCATTTTCAAGTAAGTCAAAAGATGGTAAAACAGAAAAAGATAGAGAGATACCTATCGATCCTTTCTTAACGCCGGACGAGCAACAACGTCAATTGCAATTTGCAAAATCCAATCCTGCCGAGTTTACAGATTTTAATATTCCTTGGACATTGTCTTTCTCTTATTCGTTATCATTTAGTAAACAAATCAAGCCCGATTATAGTGGATTTGAAACAAGAACTTTTTCAAGTTTAAACTTTAATGGTGATTTTAGTTTGAGTGAAAAATGGAAAGTAGGCGGCAGCGGATACTACGATGTATCAATGGGGGGGCTCCAACAATTTAGTATGTTTATTTCTAGAGAAATGCACTGCTGGCAGATGTCCATTAATGTAATGCCAGTTGGTATATTTAGGTCTTTTAATATTACCGTGAATCCAAAATCAGGGATCTTAAGAGATTTAAAAATTAATAGAAGTAGGGTATTCTCAAATTCTACCTTCTAATAATTGTTGATTATTGGCGTAATAGTTCCACATTAGTTCAAACACTTCTTCCTTTACTTCTTTGCTTGTTTTTCCTTCAACGGATACTGGTGGTAAAAAATGCATTTCAATTTTTCCGGGCATCAAACAAAAGCTAGGGTTAGGAGGAAGTATATTTTTTGAATTAAATATGATAGTAGGTATGATACGTTTTTGGGTATCAACTGCGAGTCTGAAGGCGCCATCGTAAAAACTTTTGAGTGGGTCACCCGTTCTGTTGCGGGTGCCTTCTGGATAAATAAGCATATCGAGGCCTACGGCTAAAATACTTTTCATCTCTTCATAACTTTTTCTTCTGCTTTGGTCACTTCTACGATCTACAAGTACGCTACCAAACTTATACACCCATCCAAAAATGGGTACTTTAGAAAAACTAACTTTAGCAATGGTTTTGTTAGCTCTTGGCATAAAGGGTGTACTTAGCGGAACATCCATTAAGGAGTTGTGGTTACATACTACCACATAATTTTCGCCTTTTACAAAATGATGGGCACCCCTAATTTTAATACGGCATCCTATAAAAAATAAAAAAAATCGCATCCAAACTTGGGTTACTTTTCTGTGCAGAATAGCAACATGTGGTTCAGATAAAAAAAAGCAGGGCAGTAAAAAAAAGACGGCTACAAGCATGGAGCTTGCAAAAATAATGATGGCCCATACTGCTAAAATTCTTCCAGCAATAAAATGTATCGTTGATATTTTTTTTATGGGTTCACTCATAATTTTAATTTAAATATGCCAGTCTATTACTTGAAGTCCTTGCTTTGCAAGTAATTCATTTGTTTTACTAAAATGTTTAGATCCAAAAAAACCTTTGTCTGCACTAAAAGGTGATGGGTGCGCCGCTTTTAAAACAAAGTGTTTGGTTTCATCAATCAACACTTGTTTTTGTTCTGCGAACTTACCCCACAATAAAAATACAATCCCTTTTTTTTCGTCTGATATTTTTCTGATAACGGCGTCTGTAAAATGCATCCAACCAATTTTTGCATGACTCGCAGGTTCGTTTTCACGAACGGTAAGTACTGCATTTAATAAAAGTACACCCTGTTTAGCCCATGGGGTTAGGTCTCCATTAGTGGGTATGGGGAGTCCAATATCTGATTTTAATTCTTTAAAAATATTAACGAGTGAGGGCGGTGGTTTAACACCCTTTGGTACCGAAAAACTGAGGCCCATGGCCTGACCGCTGCCGTGGTAGGGGTCTTGACCTAATATAACTACCTTTACATCGTTAAACGGTGTTTGATTGAATGCATTAAAAATGGCGTTGCCTGCAGGAAAAATGTTTGCCCCTGTAGCAAGTTCTGTTTTTATATGCGCTGCTGTTTGTAAAAAGTACGTTGATTTAAAAACAGTACTCAACACTTCTTTCCAAGACGCTTCAATTTTTACTTCCATAATCATTTAGTATAAAATACTAACACTGCCTGCAAATGCTTGATGCTTGCCTGATAATTTAATAACGTAATAATAAACCCCTAAAGGTAAAGTGGTTTGATTTTTTGATTTGCCATCCCAGTTTTTTCCATACCCGTTTGAGGTAAATACTTGTTGTCCCGTTCTGTTAAATACACTAACCGTACAATTCGGATAATAATCTAATAATGGTATGCTCCAGGTATCATTGACGCCATCATTATTGGGTGTAAATGCATTGGGTGGAATAACGTCTGCGTCATTAACAACAGCGTTAATAGTTTGCACCATGGCGCATCCAATTGGAGTAGTTGCTTTTATAAAATAATTTCCAGTAGCTACAATTCTTTTGGGTTGCAGTAATGGAGCCGTACACAAAGAGTCTTGCCAATAACTGTACACCCAATTACTGGATGCTGGGGGGATAACAGTAAGGTCGATGGTGACTGGTATTTTTACAGGCGCTGGTTGTGTAACAGAGTAATTGGGATAATCATTAATGGTAACACTCGCTTTTCTTATAACACTACATCCGGCAGGTGCGGTAAATTTGATAAAATAATTGGTGCTGCTTGTAAAGCGGTGATTGTTACTTAAGCTTTGTGTAGCTGTGCTATCTAAAAAGTAACTAATGCTTGCACTAGCGTCACTTCCTTTGGTGGGACTAATGCTGTCAAGTGGTATGCTACCGCAGGCCATGTAATTGGTAACCGATGTATTAGGAGGCGCACTAATGCTGGTGTTAATGGGTGCTATACTACTGCATCCAAAAGGGCTTGTGCCTAAAACAAAATAGTTGCCTGTTTGTGCAATTTTTGTTGGATTGGATAACGGTGTTTTTGCAAGTGCATCTTGCCAATAAGAATATTTTAAATTAGGGTCATTGCCACTTGTATAACTAGTGTCCATTAAATTAATGGTTTCTGGAATACAAGCAGCAGCAGGTTGTTTTATACTAATAATAGGGTTAGGATGTATGATTACAGATAAAGGTTTAGTATCTGCACAGCCAGCGCTATTAGTGGCTTTTACATAGATCATACCTGATTGACCAATTGTTTTTGGTGACGTTACATAGTCGCCACTAGTAGGGCTATTAAAATAACTCAGTTTTAATCCGGGGCTACTACCTGCTGTAACTAAACTGTCTGTTACATCAGCACCATTGCTTTGGCAAGCAACAACACTGTCCGCTAATTTAAAAACATAAGGGTCTAATGATTTTACAATAGTGGTATACAACGTATCTAAGCAACCTTGATTGGGGTATGGAGTAATTACAAGTGCGAGTCTGGTTTTTGGTGGTGGTGCAGGAGTAATGGTTAGCACAACATCAGTGCCTAATAATTTAGAAAAATCATCGGTGTACCATTTGTAATCAGCAAAGCCATAAGGCGCTGTTAGGTTAAGGCCTGTAATATTGGTACAAAAAACATTACCTGTTACCGGTGTGGTGCAATTGTCATTCACATCTAAATAGGCATAACCAAAATGACCACCTCTCGAACAATCGTTGGTAGTAAATTCGAGTCTTAAGGTTTTACCCTGATATCCAGGAAGTTTTAAAGTAATAGGGGCCCATTCTTTGTAGAAGACTGTTCTTTTAACGGTTGATTCTTTAAAGCCTGGTAAGTTGGGTGCCGAAATAAATTCAAAAGCACCACAGGTTTCATATTTGTTGTCGGTAACATTAAAAACCTTGACCATAAATTTTGGTTGCTCCCAATCTTGATGACCAGCAGGGTTTTCAAATACAACTGCGTAATTATAAATGATACTATAATCACCCTCGGTGGAAGGGACTGTAAAAGTGTAGGAAACCCCTTGTGCCTCTGCTTGGGTTTGGTCGTTTCCAAGTTTTAACGAATAGCCGCTACCATTGGGGCAACTAGTAGGAAAGCCGCCATAATAGTCTTTGGCGGTAGTACCCGGAAAGTTGGTGATGATGGTGTGTTTGCCGTCTTGTGGGCTTCCAAGTATCATATTTAAGGCCCCATTGGAGCGCGCAATAGAACCGTCATAAGCGTCCCAACTACCTAAATTACCAGTTTCGAAGCCAATATTGGGTGGGCAGCCCTGACCTAATACCTGAAATACCCCCATAAATAGAGATAAACAACTCAATAATAAGTAGGTACGGGCGGTTAACATACCTTGTAAATGTCGGGAAAATAAATGGCAATTGGTAAGGAAATGGCATGAAAAAGCCCCAAAAATAGGTGTTTGGGGCTTTGTGAACCGGATTGGATTCGAACCAATGACCTACTGCTTAGAAGGCAGTTGCTCTATCCAGCTGAGCTACCGGTCCTTAATAGAGTGGCGCAAAATAAAGAAAAAATGGCCATAATTTCAAAAGAATTCATGGTATTCCTAAGGAGCCCAATTAGTTGTGTCCGTTTTTTTAAAAGTCTTTACTTTGCATCAAACGAATGCTTGTGAGTTACAATTATTTGCCATTAGACCAAAAATGGCTCCATTTTAGCCAGGTAAAAAATTTATTAACGCATGATCAGGATGTGTCCATCACTTTTGATGCGCATGATCAAATAATCAAATGCCGTGAATTTTTGGATCAAAAAATGGCCCAAAAAGATAAAAATTATTACGGCATTAACACTGGTTTTGGTTTTTTACAAAACATTACCATCGACGATTCTCAAATTGAACAACTTCAATACAATTTAATTGTTTCACATGCCTGCGGACTTGGTGAGCAGGTGCCGGAGCCGATTGTGAAACTCATGCTCATGCTTAAAATTAAGTCGTTGAGTTATGGATATAGTGGCGTGCAAATTGATACGGTTAAACGTTTGTTGGAAATGTATAACAACAGGGTACTTCCTGTGGTATTTACACAAGGTTCACTGGGCGCTTCTGGTGATTTATCACCATTAAGCCATTTGAGTTTACCACTTTTAGGACTTGGTGAAGTAACCATTGATGGCGTAAAACATAGTACAGCAAGTATTATGGAGCGCTACAACTGGAGTCCTATAAAATTACAAAGTAAAGAAGGGTTGGCGCTTATTAACGGCACTCAATTTATGAGTGCTTATGGTATGTATTGTTTACAAAAAGCTGAGCATTTAATTGAAATGGCGCATTTGGTTGCTGCACTTTCTTTTGATGCTTTTAATTGTACTACAGAGCCCTTAAGCCCGCAAATACATAGCATTCGGGCACATGAGGGTCAGGTACTTACTGCAAAAAAAATGCGTGATTATTTAGCAGGTAGTAGCATTGCTAATCATCCCAATAAACAAATACAAGATCCATATTCATTTAGATGTATACCTCAGGTACATGGTGCTACCATTGGCGCTTTTAATCATGTGCTTGATATTTTTATGCGTGAAATAAATTCGGTAACGGACAACCCCAATGTTTTTCCTGACGAAGATTTAATTGTGAGTGGTGGCAATTTTCATGGTCAACCACTTGCTATTTCACTCGATTATTTAGCCATTGCGATGAGTGAGCTGGCTAATATTTCGGAGCGTAGAACCTATCAGTTATTAAGTGGTCAGCGCGACCTTCCATTATTTTTAGTGAAAGATCCAGGACTTCATTCTGGGTTTATGATTCCTCAGTATACGGCAGCAGGCATTGTAAGTGAAAACAAACAACTTTGTACGCCAGCATCCGTAGATAGTATTTCGTCATCTAATAACCAGGAAGACCATGTAAGCATGGGTGCCAACGCAGCTACCAAATGTCTTCGCGTTATTGATAATGTAGAAAAAGTATTAGCTATAGAACTTTTAAGTGCGGCACAAGCACTTGAATTTAGAAGGCCCGCTAAAAGCTCCGAACCAGTCGAAAAACTTGTGGCAACACTCCGTGAAAAAGTGTCTTTTGTGGCTGTAGACAGGCTCATGCACCCAGATATGGTTACAGCTACTCAAATTATAGCTTCATACGCCTTATAGCGTAGATTTTAGCGTAACTTTGCAGGGTAAAAACTGATACATGTCTGAAGAAAAGAGTTTGAATTTTATAGAAGAAATTGTAGAAGCAGATTTAGCGGCTGGTAAATACCAGTCGATCGTAACGCGTTTTCCGCCAGAGCCCAATGGATATTTACATATTGGCCATGCTAAAAGTATTTGTTTGAATTTTGGTTTGGCTCAAAAATATGGAGGTAAAACCAATTTACGTTTTGATGATACCAACCCTGTTACCGAAGAAACAGAATATGTGGAGAGTATTAAAAACGATGTTAAATGGCTTGGTTTTAATTGGGCAGAAGAATTATACGCCTCCAATTATTTTGATCAAATACATGGCTTTGCTGTTCGCTTAATTGAAATGGGACTTGCTTATGTAGATGATAGTACCAGCGAAGAAATTGCGACTCAAAAAGGAACACCTACACAGGCGGGTACTCCAAATGTTTATAGGAGCAGAACCGTAGCCGAAAATTTGCAACTTTTTGAAGACATGCGCCTTGGTAAATACGCCGATGGCGAAAAAGTATTACGCGCTAAAATTGATTTAGCAAGCAGTAACATGCTAATGCGTGACCCTATTATTTATAGAATTAAACACGCGCATCACCACAGAACAGCTAACAAATGGTGCATTTATCCGATGTACGATTTTGCACATGGACAAAGTGATGCCATCGAAAATATTACACACTCAGTTTGTACGCTAGAGTTTATTCCACACAGAGAACTGTACAACTGGTTTATAGAAAAGCTATCGATATTTCCATCTAAGCAATACGAGTTTGCGCGTTTAAATATGACCTATACGGTTATGAGTAAGCGTAAGTTATTGCAACTGGTACAAGAAAACCACGTAACAGGTTGGGATGATCCACGCATGTCTACCATTTCTGGTATGCGCCGTAGAGGTTATCCTGCAGCGGCTATCAGAGAGTTTTGCGACCGTATTGGTATTGCAAAACGCGATAACCTCATTGATATTAGTTTACTTGAGTTTTGTGTGCGTGAAGATTTAAATAAAACGGCCGTGCGCCGCATGGTGGTTTTTGATCCCTTAAAAGTGATCATCACCAACTATACTGGTGAGGGTGAAATACTTCATTCAGAAAACAATCCAGAAGATCCAAATGGAGGTACAAGAGAAGTGCCGTTTAGCAAAGAAATTTTTGTGGAGCGTGACGACTTTATGGAAGAGCCTTCTAAAAAATATTTTAGACTAGCGCCTGGTCAAATGGTGCGTTTAAAAAGTGCTTATATTATTAAGTGTGACGATTTTGTAAAAGATGCTAACGGCAATGTAACAGAACTTCACTGCTCGTATATCCCTGAAAGTAAGAGTGGATCAGACACTTCTGGTATTCATGTTAAAGGAACACTTCATTGGGTAAGTGCTGCGCATGCAATACCTGCAGAGGTTCGTTTATACGACCGTTTATTTAATGTAGAAGATGTTGCTGCTGCCGAAGGAGATTTTAAAGATTATATCAATACAGATTCTTTAACAGTAGTGCCGCATGCATACGCAGAGCCTGCATTATTAAATGATAGTATGGGCGTTGGTTTTCAATTTTTGCGCAAAGGATATTTTTGTGCTGATAAAGATAGCACCCCAACAAAACTGGTATTTAATAGAACTGTAGGATTAAAAGATACTTGGGCTAAAGAAGTAAAAAAAGGAGCATAGCATATGCACTTGCAAGCTAGGTTTAATAAACACTGGGCTCAAACCTTTCCTCAATTTAGTAAGGAAGGCCATTTTGTGCTTGCTGTTAGTGGTGGTGCTGATAGTGTTGTGCTTGCGAACTTGTTAAAAGGTGCTGGCATCAATTTTGAAATAGCCCACTGCAATTTTAAACTAAGAGGAGCAGAAAGTGATAGGGATGAAGCTTTTGTAAAAAACCTAGCCGTTACTTTAGATGTTCCTTTTTCTTGTAAGCATTTTGATACTGAGGCGTATGCTACTGCGCATAAAATATCTATTCAGGAAGCAGCCAGAGATTTGCGTTATGCATGGTTTGCTACTTTTAATACTGTTGTAATTACAGCACATCACGCCAATGATAATATTGAAACGGTATTCATGCATTTTTGCAGAGGTACCGGTATTGCCGGGTTAACGGGCATAGAGCCCTACAAAGTAAATGAGCGTTTATTACGCCCTCTGCTTATTTTTCACAAACAAGAAATTATTGACTACGCCAAAGAAGTGGGTATTGCATTTGTTGAAGACAGTTCGAATGCTAGTGATAAATATACCCGTAACTTTTTTAGGCATCAAATATTGCCAGCTGTCCAGGAAGTATATCCGCAGGCTGAACATAATATTTTACATACCATTAAGCATTTAAGAGAAGTATCGGAAGTGTATAAATCGGCCATGCAAAAGATTGTAAGTAAACTGCAATTTATCAATGGCAATGAAATTCATATACCGGTACTCATGTGGCAAAAAGCAAAGCCACTGGATACCATTACTTTTGAAATGTTGTACCCATATGGATTTACAGCTGCTCAAATGCCAGAAGCAATAAAACTTTTAAGTGCTCATAATGGCGCGGTTTTAATTTCTCCAACGCACCGCCTAATTAAAAATAGAAACTGGATGATTTTGGCGCCGCTAGCTACTGCTACTAATACGAGTGTAGTTGTGGTGGAACAAAATGATGCATCCGTTAATTTTCCGGGTGGAACACTCGCGTTGCAAAATACGGCGGCTCAGGTTCCAAAAGCTTTAGATAATAATACCTGTTTGGTGGATGCTACAGCATTACAATTTCCGCTTATTTTGCGCCCCGCTGCTACCGGCGATTATTTTTACCCACTGGGCATGCAAAAGAAAAAGAAGCTCAGTAAATTTTTTATTGATCTCAAGCTTTCTAAAATAGCCAAAGAAAAAGTGTGGGTGCTGGTGTCAGACAACCGTATTGTATGGGTAATTGGCTACCGCATCGACAACCGCTTTAAATTAACGCCTGCATCTACTAAAGCAGTTAAACTTTCCTTTTTACCTACTGCATTATAAATGCAAATAAGCAGATACCTGGCTTACAAAATTTTGAATAGGATCAAAGCCCGGGAAAATTTTACACGCGATTATTAAAAATCCTACACCCCAAACAGAGCCCCAAAAGTGAGCCGAGTGGTTGATATTGTCACCACCTCTTTTAGACATATAAATGGTTAGGAGTAAATAGAGCGGTCCAAAAATAAAACCAGGAATAATGGGTGGGATGATAAAGAGTCCAATTTTAATAGTAGGGTCTAAAAACACACCCGCAAATACAACCGCCGATACGGCGCCGGAGGCGCCAAGACTTCTGTAATGCTTATTATTACGCTGCATTATATAGGTGGGAATGAGGCAAACAACAAGCGCCGTTAGGTACATGGCTAAATACAGTGCTTTCCCTTTTTCATTGAATAAAACAATAAAATATTTTTCTACAAAATCGCCAAACATGTAAAACGAAAACATGTTAAATGCCAAATGTCCAAGGTCGGCGTGGATAAAACCATTGGTAATAAAGCGCCACCACTCATTGTCGTTTTTTATAGCTGGTGGATAAAATATAAAATCGTTGATTACTTTTTTATTGGCAAAACCAAATAATGAAAGCGCAACAGTAATGGCTAAAAGGGTGAGGGTTATGGTATACATAAATTAGTTATGGTGGTATTTTTCGTTTCTTAAAATGGTGCAAGCACGGTAAACCTGCTCTGCTAAAATAAGCCTTACCAGCATATGCGGAAATACGAGTGGAGATAAGCTCCAACAAAAATTAGCTCTTGTAAAAATGGTTTCATCTACACCAAAAGCGCCGCCAATTAAAAAAACAATTTTACGGGTGCTCTCGTTGGCTCTTTGTTGCAAAAAACTAGCCAGTTTGGGCGACGTAAAAGTTTGTCCTCTTTCGTCTAGTAGCACTAAATAATCGGATGGGTCTAGGCCCTGTAAAATAATGGCAGCTTCTGCTTTTTTTAGAGCCGCTTCTGATAAGCTACCCGCATTTTTGGGAGGGCTAATGATTTGCCAGCTCGCCGGAAAATAATTAGTGATGCGCTTTGAAAAGTCTTCGATGCCCATTTTAGCATACGATTCGTGCGGTTTGCCTACAGACCAAAGCTCTATTTTCATGCGGGTAATTAATTTCGCACTAAATTTAGGCTTTTAAAATATAGTATGCGTCATTTATTGTTAATACTGGTTTGTTTCATGTTGTTTGATGTGGCTACTGCACAGGAACAAACGGCTATCGATTCGGTAACAAAAGCAAAAAGAGTTAGGTTGGTGGCTTCTATATTTGGAGGTAGTTATGGCGCATCATTTATTTCGCTCAACAAAGCCTGGTATGCCAATTATCCAAGAAGTCGTTTTCAATTTTACAACGATGGTAAAGAGTGGCTTCAAATGGATAAAGTTGGCCATTTTTATTCGAGTTATAACCTTGCTCGCATCAGTCATAAAGGTTGGGCATGGACAGGCATCCCTGAAAAAAAAGCAGTGGTACTATCAGCATTAACAAGCTTATCATATTTAACCATCATTGAAACCATGGATGGTTTTTCGGCAAATTGGGGATGGAGTTGGTATGACGTAACTGCAAATACAGCAGGGGTTTTATTATGGAGTGCGCAGCAGCTCAAATGGAAAGAACAAAAATTTCGTTTAAAATATAGTGCGCACTATAATAAGTATGCAGATCCCATGCTGCAAGCACGCGCCAATAATTATTTTGGAAAATCTTTACCTGAACGTTTTTTAAAAGATTACAATGCACAAACCATTTGGTTAAGTGCCAATGTAAAAAGTATTTGGCCGGAAGCTAAAGTGCCTAAATGGTTAAACATCGCTGCCGGATATGGAGTAGACAATACTTTTGGGGGTTACGAAAACAAATGGATCGTTAATACGCCAGCCGCTAATTATACCTATACACGTCCTGATTTAAAAAGAAGTCGCCAATATTATTTGTCTATCGATGTAGATTTTGACCGCATCAAAACAAATAAAAAATGGGTGAGGGGTGTGCTCACTTTTTTAAACTTCATCAAACTGCCTGCGCCAGCTATCTCGCTGAGTAACGGAAAACTAAGTGGAAGTTTGCTCTATTTTTGATTAGCCTTTTCTTAGATATTTTGTAAGGATCACAATAGTTTGTCCTTCAATTTTTCCTTCAATTTGCTCGGTGTTGTCGGCTACCAGTCTAATGTTTTTAACCACAGTTCCTAGTTTGGCATTGAGTGTAGAACCTTTTACATCCAATGATTTTGTAAGCACCACCGTATCGCCATCTTGTAATATCATGCCATTGCTGTCTTTGTGTAAATCTACACTGCCATCATTTTCATGATCACCAGTTGATTTTGCCCAAGCCATAGTATCATCATCAAAATACATCATTTCAAGTGCGTCTGCAGCCCAACTTTGATCTTTTAATCTATTTAATAAACGCCAGCTTACAACTTGTACCGCCGGAACCTCACTCCACATCGCTTCATGTAAACAAGCCCAGTGCGTGCTATCTAGTTCTTCTTTTTTATTGATTTGAGCAGTACATTTTGCGCAAATGAGAATGCCTTCTTCGTTGTTTGTGGGAACTTCGTATACACTTAAGTTAGCAGTTGATTTACAAAGTTCGCAGGTGTTACCACTTCGTGCAATAAGGTCTTTCTCGTTTTTCATGGTTGCTTGTTGAGGATGTTATTTGCGCGAATGTAAGGGATTTGTGGGGGTAGAGAGGCATGTTTTATCTCTTCAATATATTACATTACCGTTTTTTAAGTGGAGCGAGTAGTAAATAAAAAATCCATGCAAACCATGAAATACAAAGCAAAGCTAATAACCAAGCTAATTTTTCATTCCCTGTTGTTCTGTCAGATTTTAAAATCATGATAAATGGGAGAAGCCATAAAAAAGCGAAAAAAAGGATAACAATTATTAAGATGATTAGGGATGTTTCCATTACTTATTTTATTTAGCGGTTTTATTGAATAGTGAAGTCAATATTTCATTACTTTTTTTTGAGATTGAGCTGGTTATATATCCATTGTGTTTCGAATCATGACAAGATCTGCAAACTGAAACTAGCCATGCTATGGGCTCTTTTCCTATATTTTTCTTAGCGTATTTTTTATGATGAACTTCTGTTGCAATTCCGCCACAATAAACACAAGTATGATTATCCCTTTTTAATACCACATATCGTTTTCTTGACCACTCCTCTGATTTGAGTTATACGTTCCTGTAGTATTCAGTTCGTTTTTTGCGTTTTACATAAAACAACCACTCTTTGGATATATATAATACTAGAAATATAGTTATTAAATAAAAGGGAGTCATGATTTATTAAAAGTATACAGATAGTAAATATATGTATATGATTAATTAAGAGCAAATCTGAAAATTAAGTGGGTGTTGTTTTTAGGATTCTCGCTCACTTCGTTCGCTCGTACCTTTCGTAGTGGGCTTACGCAAAGCTTCACAAGGTGCTCGGCTTTTTTTACAAATGTTTTATATGGCGCCTAGACGCTATCGCGTCTGGCGAGTGGCTATCACGCGCTTACTTATGCCTTTGGCAACGCCGCGCATCATAGCCATTGCCTGCACTTCGTGCAGGCGCCATAGGGTTACTGCATAAAAAAAGCCTCACATTTCTGTGAGGCTTTGTGACCGCGTTAGGATTCAAACCTAAAACCTTCTGATCCGTAGTCAGATGCTCTATTCAGTTGAGCTACGCAGCCATTACCCTAAGGGGTTGCAAATATAATCTCTAAAAGATTAACGGCAAAAAAGGAATGCTTATTTATTCAAAATTATAGTCCATAAAGGCTTGCAGCGGTTGATTCTGCTAGTTTTTTAGGCAATAACCATACTAAAAAGGCACCCAGTTTATTAATAAAGCCGGTAATTACTTCGGGTTTCTTGTTAAATAAGGCAGTTACAGCGGTTGCGGCCACTGCTTCTGGTGTCATATTTACTTTTTCGGCGGTTTTAAGCGCTTTAGGGCCTACATCGGCTCTATTGGCAAAGTTTGTATCGGTAGAGCCTGGGCTTACCGCTGTAACGAATACACCGGTGTTTTTGAGCTCATGTCTGAGGCCTCTGCTAAAACTTAATACAAAAGATTTAGATGCCGCATAGGATGTTAAGCCAGGAACTGCTTGGTAAGCAGCTGAACTAGCAACATTTAAAATATAAGCAGGTGCATTACTTGTAAGCATGGGAAGTAATGCTGCTGTTAAGGCAACGGGCACTTCCATATTTACGCGCATCATTTCGAGATGGTCGTTGGCGCTATATTTAGAAAAAGGACCGCTTAATCCATAGCCCGCATTGTTTACGAGTATGCCCACATTATAATTGTTGGACGTAATCCAGTCCATTAATGTTTGTGTGGCACCTACTTTGCCTAAATCTAGTGCAAGGAAATGCGCGGCAACACCATAGGTATTTGAAAGGGTAGTGGCGTGTTCTTGTAAAGACTTTTCATCTCTGGCTACTAAAAGTACTGGATAGTTTCTTTTAGCAAGTTCTGTGGCAATACATTTACCAATGCCTTTGCCTCCGCCTGTAATTAATGCAAATGGCATCATGATAGGTAAAAATTAATGGTGAACCTTGCCCGTAAATCTATGGTAGAAAGGCGTTTTACTGTTTTCGTCTTTTGGCTTGTATTTACCAGTAACAATTGGAACATACATTACACGGCGTCTGCTTGCTTCACCATAATTAGGTGATTGCTTCACGCGGTGCCACAAACGGCCATCATGAACTGACAAATCACCTGCATTGATATTAAAACCAACTTCACGAGGATCGTCGTTATTGTCTAAAAAGTATTTTTTACCAAAGAGTAATTTAAACATGCTTTGCGTATGTGTACCCGGTATAACCCTAAGTCCACCATTGTCAAAAGCGCAAGTATCTAAATGAATACCAACGTTAAGCATTGGCATAATTTTTTGACCCATAAATAAATCGCGAGGGCTATCAGTATGCCAACCCATTTGTGTAAACGAACTATTTGGGGTATTGATATAGTTATTAATCACTAAACCATCCTTTTCATTTTCTGCAATACGACCTTCGTAAGGATGTAAAAATGCGGTTAATGCTTGTAGGCGCTCGTCTGCTAATAATTGTTGTAAAGGGTTGCTATGTAGTGAGCTAAAGCAAAGGCGCTGAATGGTGGTGTTGCCTTTATCGTCTTTACCAAACTTTAAAGGGATACCATTTATTTTTTCCTTTTTTTCTGCTAGCCACTGCGCTTCTAATCTTTGTTGCTCAGCTATATAAGTTGCTACCTGTTCTTTAGGTAAAAAATTTCTAAAAACAATCACACCGTGCTCCTTAAAAAAGGCCAATTGCTCCTCTGTAACAGCATCTCCCAATTCAAAACTGCTGTCCCATATTTTCATGCTTACTTTACTCATGTATAAGTATGACTTTTGTGTTAAGGAATGATTATTAAATTGTTACTAGCCATTTGACTATGAACGTACAAAGGTAAACATTCCTTTAAAAAAAAGAGAGTTTTTTGGCCCCTAAATAGATAAAATAAGTAAAAATAAAGGCGGCAATTACGTCTATACTGTAATGGATATGCTGGATCATCACCAAAATACCCACTAGAAAAGAGGCGGTTAAAGCAAAGATTTTGTCCCATTTACGTTCTAAACACAGAAAAAACAGGAACATATTGCCCGTATGGCCCGAATAAAAGAGGTCTTTGGTAATAAAAATGCCATTTCCGCCATAAGCAATATTGGCAATAGGGTCTTTTAAAACGATGAGGCCTGCCGGCGGATTTAAGGGAAGTATGCTAATGGTTAAAACCCTGGCCAAACACATTAAAATAAAACCGTATGCAATTACTAGAAATAGCCTTGGGTTTTGGTAGATTCTAAAAAAAACCAAAAGCACTGTGCTCCAAATAATGACAAAAGTAGGGATCGAAACGTCGATGGCCGGAATGGCGTCAAGCACATAGTCCTGTAAAACCATGCCTTCTCTTTTTTCTATAAAAGCAAAAAAAGTAGGAAGTAAGGTTAAAATAATAGCTACCAAAAGCAGGGCAATGATGGTTTTATTTCTAAAACGACGTTCTTGCCATGCTTTTGACCATGATATGGTTTCTGTTAATAATGCCATCTCACAAATGCTTCAATAGCTGCATATTTAGTTTGACCTAAAGCTGCATACAATTGTGCGGTATTGGCGTTTCGCGTCTCTGCTCTTTGCCAAAACTCACGCATATCAGACCCTTGGAACGGAACGCTGTCTTTTTGTGATTGATGTATAAATATTCCAAAACGTTTTTTAATTACTTGGTCAGGACTCATTGGAATGGCCATTTCAATTTCAGAAATATCCCACTCTTGCCAAGCGCCTTTGTACAACCAAACCCAGCAGTCTTTAACCCAAGCGTCACCAGCAGCTTTTAAACGGCGCATACTTTCAAACACAACGTCTAAGCAAACTTTATGCGTACCATGTGGATCCGCTAAATCGCCAGCGCAATAAATTTGATGCGGCTGAATTTTTCTTAAGAGTTCCATCGTTTGAAGTACATCTTCTTCACCCATTGGATTTTTTTCAATTTTACCTGTTTCATAAAAAGGTAAATTTTGGAAATGATATTGATGTTCTTTTAATCCAACGTATCTGCAAGTTGCTTTTGCCTCACATTGTCTGATAAGACCTTTGATAGCTCTAATTTCTGGAGAATCTAAACCACCTTTTTGTTTGGTCGCAATATAATTGCGAGCAGCTTGTAAAATTTCTTGACTCTTTTTATTATCGATGCCAAATAGGTCTTCGAAACCAACAGCAAAATCTAAAAAGCGTGTTACAAACTCGTCAGATACAGCAATGTTACCACTGGTTTGATACGCTACATGTACTTCGTTGCCCTGATCATGTAAACGCATAAACGTTCCACCCATGCTAATAATATCATCGTCGGGGTGTGGTGAAAATATCAAACATTTTTTTGGATACGGATTGCTTCTTTCTGGATGCGCCGGTATAACAGCATTTGGTTTACCAGCTGGCCAACCCGTTAAGCTATCCCTAAGCATATAAAATACTTCTAAATTAATTTCGTACGCATCACTTTTTTCTACGAGTAAATCTGCTAAACCGTTTTCGTTATAATCTTTGGCAGTAAGGCTTAATACTTCTTTGCCCAGTTTTAATGAAAGCTCAATAACAGCGCGCTTCATTAATTTTTTATCCCACACACAGTTGCCTGTTAACCATGGTGATTTTATTCGCGTTAATGATTCAGAAACAGTTGTGTCTACAATAAATGTGCAATCAGGATGCTCTTGTAAAATACTAGCAGGGACTTGCTCTGTTACATCGTCTTCGGCAGCTTTGGTAATAATTTCACCTTTGTTGCCAAATGCTAAAAGTAAAATGCGCTTCGATTGCATGATAGTGCCAATACCCATTGTAACCGCAAGACGTGGCACTTTTGACAAATGCGAAAACTCGTAAGCGTTTGCAAGTCTAGTATTGTTAGCAAGGTTTACAAGTCTTGTTTTTGAAATGATACTTGAACCCGGTTCGTTAAAACCAATATGTCCATTACCACCAATACCTAAAATTTGTAAATCGATGCCACCCGCATTAACGATTGCGGCATCATAATCGGCGCAATGTTTTTTAATTTCTTCTTTAGGCCATTTACCACTAGGGATATGAATATTTTTTGGATCTATATCGATGTGGTTAAATAAATGATGATGCATAAAGCTCCAATAGCTTTGAGGTGCATCTTGATCTATTGGAAAATATTCATCTAAATTAAACGTGATCACATTTTTAAAACTCAGTCCTTCTTCTTTGTGGAGTCTTACCAGCTCTTTGTATAATTTAATAGGGGTAGAGCCGGTTGCTAAACCTAGCACACAGTTTTTTCCTTCTGCTGCTTTTTCTTTAATAAGGGAAGCTATTTCCTGTGCAACAAAAGCAGAACCTTCAGCTGGGGAAGGGAAAATTTGGACTGGAACTTTTTCAAATGCGTCTATCATGTCTTTTCAGTATTGCTATAAAAACTAGTTATTCTCTGGGTTAAAATAAGCCTTGCTATAATTGATTTTAAAATTATCGTAACGCTTAAACTCATGTAATAATTTCTTTTCAAAAGCAGGCCAGCTTTTATTTTCTTTAGAAGCCCATAGTACTTCACTTAATGCACTCATACGTGGGAATACCATGTATTCTGCTTTAGCCGTATTGTTCATGTACTCTGTCCAAACATTGGCTTGAGCACCAAGTACATATTTGTGATCGGCAGGATCCATTTCTTTAGGAAGTGGTTCGTAACTGTATACTTTTTGGATAGTGGTATAACCACCAATTGTTACAGAATCTTCTTTTTTGTTTTGTTGGTGGTCAAAATACATCCATCCACCTGGTGTCATAATAACGGTATGCTTTTCTTTAGCAGCCTCAATACCACCTTTTTCACCACGCCAGCTCATTACTGTAGCGTTAGGAGCAAGGCCACCTTCTAAAATTTCATCCCATCCAATAATTTGACGGCCTTTGCTGTTTAAATATTTTTCGATGCGGCCAATAAAGTAGCTCTGTAAACCATGCTCATCTTTTAGGCCTTTTTCTTTGATTAGTTTTTGGCAAAACTCAGATCTTTTCCAAGATTCTTTAGGACACTCATCACCACCAATATGAATATAGGTAGAAGGGAATAATGCCATTACTTCATCTAATACATTTTGTAAAAAAGTAAAAGTATTGTCTGAAGGCACAAATACATCATCAAATACGCCCCATGTTTCTTGTACAATTTTAGTGCCTGGCTTTTTTAAAGCTTCTAGTGTTGCAGCACTATGCATGGAAGGAATGGCTGGTGTTGATTCGTTTGGAAAACAACTAAGCTCAGGATATGCAGCAATAGCAGCGCTTGCATGACCTGGCATTTCAATTTCTGGAATGATGGTTACAAATCTATCAGCAGCGTATTTTACAATCTCTTTGATTTGTGCTTGGGTATAATATCCACCATATCTGGTATTGTTACTTCCTTTACCAGGGTAACGACCAATGATATTTGCATTACGGAAACCACCTACAGTTGTTAATTTCGGATATTTTTTAATTTCAATTCTCCAACCTTGGTCTTCGGTTAAATGCCAGTGAAACGTATTTAATTTATACATGGCAATAAAGTCGATGTACTTTTTTACAAAGTCCATTCCAAAAAAGTGACGGCCTTCGTCTAAATGCATGCCTCTGTATACAAATCTTGGTTGATCTTGAATGCTAACAGCAGGAATATTTAAAGTAGCAGCTTTTTGAATTGGTAATAATTGAATTAGTGATTGTACACCATAAAACACACCTTCTTCATTAGCACCTTTAATAGCCACGCCATTACTATTTGATTCTAGCGTGTACGTTCCTTTAGGTGCATTGCTATTGGTGTTTACTAAGCTGATTGCATTTTTTGCGCCAGTACCCACCGTTACTTTTAATTGAAACCCGTAAAATTCTTGTAAATACTTATTCAAAAAGTTAGCCGCTTTTTGTTGTCCGGCACTTTTAATTTGTAGCGTTGTTTTTGCAGAAATACTAAACGTGCCTTCATTTACTTTTAAGCTGGTAGGCTGCGGAATAATACTCACTTCCTGTGCATTCGCAAACATGCAAACTAAAAGGGTGAGGGCTGTAAATACTTTTTTCATAGGGTATGCAATTATTGATTCTCTAAAATAAAAAAGATTCCTCGTTTTGAGGAATCTTTTAGGCATTAATATTAATATTTTGTCATTATTTGACAGTTGTAAGCTTAATTACGTTGGTAGGTAAGTGGTCTGCAATTGGGGTGCTGCCGGTATTTACCACCACATCGCCTTCTTTTACAAAACCACGCTCTTTTAAGATATCAATTTGATCGGTAATAATATCATCTAGGCTTTCTTCTTCGGCGTAGTAAAATGCGCGTACGCCCCAACTTAAACTTAATTGATTAACCAAGGATCTTTCTTTGGTAAAAATAAACAATGGAGAAGAAGGTCTGAAGCTACTAAGCATAAAACCCGTATAGCCACTTTGTGTCATACCCACTAGTGCGTGTGCATTTACGTCTTCAGATATTTTACAGGCATTGTAACAAACGGCGTCACTATAAAATGAAGGTGATTGCGGTTGTGGTTTTAAATCTTCAGATCGGTTATAACGGTATTCTGTTTTTTCAACTTCTTTAATAATCTTACACATGGTTTCAACCACAAGTGCAGGGTGGTTACCAGCAGCGGTTTCACCAGAAAGCATTACGGCGTCAGCACCTTCTAATACGGCGTTGGCAACGTCAGTAATTTCACTTCTGTTAGGCTTAACGCGGTCAATCATGCTCTCCATCATTTGGGTAGCAACAATAACCGGCTTGCCTCTATGTATACATTTTCTGATGAGTTCTTTTTGAATAAGTGGAATACGCTCTACAGGAAGTTCAACACCTAAGTCTCCACGTGCCACCATAATACCATCAGAAGCTAAAATAATTTCTCTGATATTGGTAAGCGCTTCAGGCATTTCAATTTTAGCAATGATTTTAGACTTGCTTTTATTTTTATCCAAAATACCTCTAAGCATTTCTATATCGGCTACTCTTTTAACAAAGCTAAGTGCCACCCAGTCTAACTCTTCTTTGATCATGAAATCAAGATCAATAATATCTTTTTCTGTTAAAGCAGGTAAAGAAATTTTTGTATCTGGAAGGTTCAATCCTTTTTTAGAAGAGATAATGCCACCAAGGGTTACGGTTACTTTAACGTCACCGTTTGGTTCAACGGATAATACTTTCACTTCAATTTTACCATCATCAATCATAATGGTATTGCCCACCACTACATCACCTGCAAGGTTAGGGTAGGAGACATAAATTTTTTCGTGTGTACCAATGCATTTTTCGTTGGTCAGGGTTAGAACATCGCCCACTTTTGCATCTAGTGCGTTGTCTTTAATTTCACCAACTCTTAATTTAGGCCCTTGTAAGTCACCTAAAATAGCAATATTGTAAGGTTCCGTTTTATTGATGGTGCGAATATGGTCGATGATTGTTTTTTTGTCTTCATGGCTACCATGTGAAAAGTTTAAACGAAAAACGTTTACACCTGCTTTTACAAGCGCCAATAGCTGATCATATTTATCACAAGCTGGACCTACAGTTGCAACGATTTTTGTGCGGTGATCCATGTGTGCAAGACCTGCTTGCTTATCCATGTTTCTGTGTAGGTATTTCTCTAAATTTTTTGACATAATCTTTTCTTGCTTAATTGCTTTTATTGCTTATTGGGAGTTTATGATACAAGGTTAACTAGCTAGTATTTTTACAATTTTAAACCAGTCTTGTGATATTTTTTGTTTTGCTTTTACGGCGTTGTCAAGCGGGGTGTAATGTACTTTATTGTTTACAATACCAACCATTACATTGTTGCGACCTTCTATTAAACATTCAACAGCATGAAAGCCCATACGGCTTGCTATTAAGCGGTCTAAGCAACTAGGTGCACCGCCTCTTTGAATATGTCCTAAAATACAAATTCTGATATCGGCGTTTGGTAAACGCGTTTTCATGATCGCTCCAATTTCATTGGCACCACCTAATTCATCACCTTCTGCTACAACAACTAAATTCACTAATTTTTTACGCTTTTCTTTTTCAGTTAAAGACGCAATCAGTTCTTCAATATCTGTTTTGGTTTCAGGAATCAAAATATTTTCGGCACCAGTAGCAATGCCACTATGAAGTGCAATATATCCGGCGTCTCTACCCATTACCTCCACTACAAATAAGCGGTCGTGGGCATCTGCGGTATCTCTAATTTTATCGATGGCTTCTACAGCTGTATTTACCGCTGTATCAAATCCAATGGTAAAATCGGTACCTGCAATGTCTTTATCGATTGTACCCGGTAGTCCAATACAAGGGATATCAAATTCGTTACTAAATTTTTGGGCACCTTTAAAACTTCCGTCACCACCAATTACTACAAGACCATCGATACCAAATTTCTTAAGATTGTCGTAGGCTTTTTGTCGGCCTTCTGGTTCAAAAAAAGCAGCGCTACGGGCTGTTTTTAAAATCGTACCACCGCGCTGAATGATGTTGGCCACCGATTTTGAATCCATTTTAAATATATCACCTTCCACCATACCATTGTAGCCTCTTACAATACCGTATACTTCGATACCATGGTATAAGGCGGTTCTTACAACGGCCCTTACAGCTGCATTCATACCTGGAGCATCTCCTCCCGAAGTTAATACGCCAATTTTTGTTACTTTTTTAGTAGACATTTTCTCTGCTTTATTGTTGGCCTTAACTTACTGGGCCTCAGTTGTAAATGGGTGTCTAACGAAGACGAGATACGAAAATAAGCATTTGAAATCTATTTTACAATTCAATACGGGTTGCGTTAAAAATGTGTAAACTTGTAACATGAAAGTACTCGTAACCGGTGCCAATGGCTTTACTGGACAGCATTTAGTTAAAACCCTTGTTGGTAAAGGCTTTGAGGTGATTGCGACCTCCCGAAATGAGTCTAAACTACCTTCATATAACAATTTAACTTACTATAATTGTGAGCTAACAGATGTTAGGAATGTTGAAAATTTGTTTGATTTAACGGGGCCGAGTGCAGTTATTCACACGGCTGCCATGAGTAAGCCAGACGAGTGTGCCGCTAATCCTGACCTTTGCACAGCCAATAATATTACCGCAACTCAGCATTTATTAGATGCTGCCACCAAAGTGGGTACCAACCATTTTGTATACCTCAGTACCGATTTTATTTTTGGAGAAAACGGCCCGCATACCGAAGATGATACTCCTTCGCCACTTAACTTATATGGCGCTTCTAAATTGGAAGCAGAAGCACTGGTTAATGCCGCATCTATTAAAACTACTATTGTAAGACCGGTATTTATGTACGGACCGGTATGGGAAAATTTGAGACCTAGTTTTATTCAGTGGGTGGCTGGTAAATTACAAAAAGCAGAACCTATTAAAGTTGTAACCGATCAGGCCCGCACACCCACGTATATTGGCGATTTATGTTGGGGTATCCAAAAAATTATAAATGATAAAGTGCCTGGTACTTTTCATTTGGCAGGAAAAGATATTGTATCGCCATACGATATGGCGGTAGCTGTTGCCAAACATTTAAACCTGCCTTTGGGTTTAATAGAACCTGTAACTGCTAGTACATTTCCAGAACCTGTTAAAAGAGCACAGCGCTCTGGATTAAAAATTGATAAAGCGGTTACAAAACTTGGCTATGCGCCGCACTCATTTGCTGCAGCACTTCAAAAATGTTTTTAATAAAAAAAAGTCTCGCACCCATAATAGATGCGAGACTTTTTAGATTGTAAGGTTATTGTATTAGTAACCCATACCACCCATATCAGGTGCGCCATGAGAATGGCCAGCAGCTGCTTCAGGTTTTGGTTTGTCTGCAATAACACACTCTGTTGTTAACAACATAGCAGCGATAGATGCAGCGTTTTCTAATGCAACACGTGTTACTTTAGTTGGATCAATTACACCTGCTTTAAATAGGTTTTCGTAAACCTCAGTGCGTGCATTGAAACCAAAGTCACCTTTGCCTTCTTTAATTTTTTGTACAACGATAGAACCTTCAATACCGCTATTGATAACGATTTGACGAAGTGGTTCTTCGATTGCTCTTTTTACAATTTGAATACCAGTTGCTTCATCTTCATTAGCACCTTTTAGTTTTTCTAAACTTTCTACTGCACGGATATAAGCAACACCACCACCAGGTACAATACCTTCTTCAACAGCTGCACGTGTAGCGTGAAGCGCATCGTCTACGCGGTCTTTCTTTTCTTTCATTTCAACTTCTGTAGCAGCACCTACATATAATACTGCAACACCACCACTTAATTTCGCTAAACGCTCTTGTAATTTCTCACGATCGTAGTCTGAAGTTGTGTTTTCGATTTGTGCTTTAATTTGGTTTACACGAGCAGTGATATCTGCTTTTTTACCTTTACCGCCAACAACAACAGTGTTGTCTTTGTCGATTGTAACAGAAGAAGCTTGACCTAAATAAGTAAGGTCTGCGTTTTCTAATTTAAAGCCTTGCTCTTCACTGATAACAGTACCAGCAGTTAAGATGGCAATATCCGTTAACATTTCTTTACGACGATCACCAAAACCTGGAGCTTTAACAGCAGCAACTTTAATAGTGCCACGTAATTTATTTACCACAAGTGTAGCTAGTGCTTCACCTTCTAAATCTTCAGCGATGATAACTAAAGGACGACCGCTTTGAGCTACTTTCTCCAAAATATGAAGAATGTCTTTCATTGCAGAAATCTTTTTATCATAAATTAAGATGTATGGATTTTGAATTTCTGCTTCCATTTTTTCGCTGTTTGTAACGAAGTATGGAGAAATATATCCACGATCAAATTGCATACCTTCTACAACGTCTACAGTTGTATCAGTACCTTTTGCTTCTTCAACAGTAATTACACCTTCTTTGCCTACTTTAGACATAGCAGTTGCAATTAACTTTCCGATTTCGCTATCACTGTTTGCAGATATGGTAGCAACTTGTTCAATTTTTTTAGAATCGTTACCTACCGCTTGAGATTGTGATCTTAAGTTTTCGATTACTTTAGCAACAGCCTTGTCAATACCGCGCTTTAAATCCATTGGATTTGCACCAGCAGCAACGTTTTTTAAACCTTCAGAAATGATTGCTTGTGCTAACACAGTTGCAGTTGTAGTACCATCACCAGCAATATCAGCTGTTTTGCTTGCTACTTCTTTAACCATTTGAGCACCCATGTTTTCGATAGCATCTTCTAGTTCAATTTCTTTCGCTACAGATACACCATCTTTAGTAACAGAAGGAGCACCAAATTTTTTCTCAATAACCACATTACGACCTTTAGGACCTAGGGTTACTTTAACTGCGTTGGCTAGAGTGTCAACGCCTTTTTTCATTTTATTTCTTGCTTCGATATCGAAGAAAATTTGCTTAGCCATTTGGATAACAATTTAATTTTACGAATTTATATTTTCAGATAGGTTACAATTGTTATTAAACAATTGCAAGTAAATCACTTTCACGCATGATAAGTAAGTCTTGACCTTCGATTTGGATTTCTGTACCAGCATATTTGCCATAAAGTACATTGTCACCAACTTTAACAGTCATTGGTTCATCTTTTTTACCAGTTCCAACTGCAACAACAACACCACGTTGTGGTTTTTCTTTAGCAGTGTCAGGGATAATGATTCCACCAGCAGTTTTTTCTTCTGCGGCAGCAGCCTTTACAATAACTCTGTCGTGTAAGGGCGTTACGCTTAATTTCTTAGCCATACCGTATTTGTTTTTTAATGTTTGAGTTAAAAAATCTGTTCCTAAACGTGAATCGTTAACCAGAACAGTACCTATTCATCTATTATTATGCCAAGGGGTGGGCTAGGTCAAAATTTCAGGGTTTACCCTGTTAACCTACCTAAAATGGCGAAAGCCTGTCAGAACGGGCAGCAAAGATGCAGTAAGTTTTGGTTTACAAGTGTCAAATTTTCATTTTTAGGCGGTTTGTGGGCAATTTCTTTCTACATTTGCCCACCCAAATAAGTTCTTACCAGATGATAAGTAGAAGAAATATCCGTGTGAAAGTGATGCAGCTCCTCTATATAATAGAAACTGCCGAAGCCGGGGCAAAGCTCCCTAAGCCTGCACAAGCGCTTAAAAAACAGCTAGATCTGAGTAATGAGCTATTCGTATACCTCCTTTATTACATTACAGAAGTAGCCCGCTACGCCGAAACCAGTGCATTTAACCGAGCTGCGCGTAACCTACCCTCATCTGACGATTTAAACGTAAATACCAAAATTGCCGGTAACTCACTTTTATGGGAAATCATCGAAAGTGAAAGCTTTAAAGAGGCACTTGAGGTATTTAAGCCCCATCATACTATTTCAAAAGACCTTCTAAAAAAGACTTTTGATGCTTTAACCGAGTCTGATATTTATCAGTTGTACACAGCTAGCGACGCTAGAGACAAGGCCAAGGAAAAAGAAATTATCAAGTTTATTTTTACCAACCTCATGCTTCCTAACGAGGCATTTATTGAGCATATCGAAGAAGTGTTTCATAACTGGGACGATGATGCTGATATGATGGAACAACTGGTATTAAATTATATTCAAAAACCTGCTGGGGTTAACTTACTAGAAATGGTGGGTACCGAAAAATGGCAGTTTGCGCAAAGCTTATTAGAAACGACCATCGATAAAAAAGAGGTGGCCGCCGAATTAATTAAGCCTAAATTAAAAAATTGGGATGCAGAGCGTATCGCCCTGCTGGATATGATTTTGATGCGAATGGGTGTTTGCGAATTGTTATTTTTTGAAACCATTCCAACCAAAGTAACCATAAATGAGTATATTGATTTAGCAAAGGATTATAGTACCGCACAAAGTGGTCAATTTGTAAACGGAATTTTAGATAATATTCATAAAGAATTAACCGAGTCTGGTAAGATTCAAAAGGTTAATTTTAATGCTTCAAATAACAAAAAAAAATAGAGATGAACAGTTTAAGTTTAGTATTGTTAGCAGGTAATCCACAACAAGGTGGAGGCGGTATGGTACAATTAGTAATGATGGGTGCCATTATTTTAGTTTTCTGGTTATTCATGATTCGCCCGCAAGCTAAAAAAGCAAAAGACCAAAAGAAATTTATTGATAACATGCAAAAGGGTGATCGTATTGTTACCATCGCTGGTATCCATGGCACTATCAATAAAATCAATGAAGATGGAACGCTTCAATTAGAAGTTAGCCCTGGTAGCTACCTTAAAATTGAAAAGTCTTCTATTAGTATGGATTGGACTTTAGCGATAGCTAAAGCAAATGCTTAAGATTGGTATTACAGGAAGCATAGGTGCCGGTAAATCAACGGTAGCAGGTATTTTTAAAGTACTGGGCGTACCTGTTTTTGACGCCGATGCCACTGCAAAAAACATATTAAATTCCGATCTAGAATTGCGCGAACAAGTTATTGCCGCTTTTGGATCAGAAACCTATAAGAACGGGTTGCTAGATAGAAAATATTTAGCAACCCTTGTTTTTAATAACCCAGACCAGCTCGCAAAACTCAATGCCCTGGTGCATCCCGCAACCATCAAAGCGGCTGATGCTTGGGCCAAACGCTGTGAGAAGCAGGGCTCTGCGTACATTGTTAAAGAAGCTGCTTTATTATTTGAAGCTGGAACAAATATTGGGCTCGATTTTATTATTGGTGTTACTGCACCAGAAGATCTACGCATAGCAAGGGTTATGACTAGAGATCATGTTACACGGGGCGAAGTGCTAAAGCGCATGCAGCACCAACTAGATGATACCAAAAAAATGGAGCGTTGTACTATTGTTTTAGACAACAACGAAAAAGCTTTACTGATTCCGCAGGTACTTGCCCTACATCAACAATTTATTTCTTAATTACTTCTTCAATTACTTTTCCTACTGCACCATTTGGCATTTGTACTTTTAAAAGTGCAGCCAGTGTTACTGCAATATCAGTCATGTAGGTTTCTTTGTGTGAGCTTCCTTTATTGATACCATATCCATACCATAACAATGGAATATGCGAATCGTATGGATACCATAAACCATGCGTAGTTCCTGTGTTGCCACCATCTATATAGCCAGGTTTAAATATGATTTGAACATCGCCACTTCTGCGCGGATAAAAACCATTCGCAAGCATTTCACGAAGTGTTTTGTTAATAGGCGTTGTCATAATTTCTGAAGTAGGAAAAGCATTGGCCACCGCTTCATTTTTTTTCATGTAACTAGCAATCCAATTTTTAATAGGAGCGTCATCAATTTTAGCAGAATCTAATTTGTTGTGGTTTAAATGCACTTGATAATTGTACATGCTAACTACTAAATTATCGATGCCATATTTTGCTTTTAATTGAGCGTTCATTTCTTTTTGAATACCAGCATCATTGACTGCGCCACCTGGTAATTTATTTTCAGTCATAAAGCCTGGAACATGCGCCACAGCGTGATCTGCGGTCAAAAATACAGTGTACTGTCCATTCCCAACTTGCGCATCTAAAAAGGCAAAAAACCTGCCTAGTTCTTCGTCAAGTCTAACATAGTCATCTACATTTTCCCATGAGTTAGGGCCAAAAGAGTGGCCAATATAATCGGGAGAAGAATAACTTACGGTAAGCATATCGGTATTACCCGTTTGTCCTAATTTTTCGGCAATCACTGCAGCTTTCGCCATTTCTGTGGTGAGGGTATTACCGTGTGGGGTAGAAGAAATTTTACCGTAATCTTTACCTATAAATTTAGACAAGTCGTAAGGAAATCCTAATGCATCTTTTCCAAAAGGTTTGCCTTCATAATCTTTTTGATCAGCAGTTGCATAATCGGCATAAGTAGCTGCAGGCAAAGCAGTGTTCCATCCTAATTTGTATAAAGAGTCAACTACTTTTCTGTTGTTAAATTCATTTACCCAAGTAGGTAATTGATTGGAGTAATAGGTGCTCGTAATAAAATTACCAGAAGCGCCTTCATACCAATACGCACCGGTAGCACTATGGCCAGCAGGTAAAATGGCGCCTCTATCTTTAATAGCAATACCTACCACTTTACTTTTAAAATTGGTAGCAAGTCTTAACTCATCACCAATGGTTGTTGTGAGCATATTGCGTGGGCTCATTTGACCATCCGCCTCTGTTTTACTACCAACACCTTTTACCGTTTTGTCTTCGCTGCAATACACGCTGCGCATCAATTGATTGTCCCACCAAGCGTTACCCGTTATGCCATGAATGGCAGGTACTGATCCTGTGTATGTACAAGTGTGACCACAAGCCGTTACCGTTGGAGTATAAGGGATAAAATTATTTTCGCAAGAATAACCCTGGCTTAATAACCTGGTTAATCCACCATTAGCTTTAAAAAGGGGTCTAAAACGTACCAAATAATCCCAGCGCATTTGATCCACTACAATGCCTACTACCAGCTTAGGTCTGGCAATAGCAGGGGCTAAACTCCCTTTTTGCGCAGTAGCTGACGTTGTTTTTTGAGCAATAGCGCCATTATTGGCACATATTGCGAAAAGGCTTAAAAGGCTAAAAATCAAGTGCTTTTTCATAAGAAATGGGGTATTAAAATGCGTTTTTAACATATTTCAGCGACTAAGGTACACAATGGTGCATAAATCCAACGCTAATTGAGTG
>Ga0209358_10000409_pt1 | contig 37927 bp, 40 predicted proteins | sample LauGreFa1BDMLBSN_2_FD_187574 | JGI IMG/M metagenome (GOLD analysis project Ga0209358, IMG submission 187574) | Freshwater lake microbial communities from Lake Michigan, USA - Fa13.BD.MLB.SN (SPAdes) (version 2) | ecosystem: Environmental > Aquatic > Freshwater > Lake | place: Lake Michigan, USA... | reverse complement strand
ACGCACAAGGACCCGCGGGAAATACCGTCTACGGTTCAACCAATTCTAATTATCCTTATAATAACGCATCGTCTAATCAGTATTATGGCCCTTATGGTGGAAGCGCAGGCTCGGTGACTGGACCTGCTGGAAATACTGCTTACTACGCGCAAGGACCCGCGGGAAATACCGTCTACGGTTCAAGTAGTGGATATGATAATCAATACGATAGCAGTCTTCCACCGGGGATTCCTAGAAGTCAGATAACTCCGGGTCAAGAAGATTTGTATATTCTAAAGTCTGAAGTGGTGCCACCAGTATGTCCTGCTTGCCCGACGTCGTCTGCTTGTCCTAGACAAGAACCATGCCCTGCTTGCCCTCCCTGCGGAAGATGTCCCGAACCATCGTTTGATTGCAAAAAAGTCCCTAACTATAACGCAATAAACAACGATTATTTACCAGCACCTGTATTAAGTGATTTTAGTTCATTTGGTATGTAAAAATTTAATCATTAATCTCGAAATTATTTAATTCCTTTCAATTAAATAATTTAGTTAATCTCGTGTTTTTATACATTTTTTATTTATCTTAAATGTTGCGGTTCTATCTTCTTGCGGTACAATATTTATAACACATTTAGATTTTTTACCATATAACGGTTCCGTACATCCTTTCTCTCTTTTTTTAAGCGTTGTAGTCTTTTTAAATGTAAATACTTTGGGTTTTTCATTAGTGCACCGAGACCTAAAATGTTCGTATCTTTCTCTAACTTCGCAATAAGTCAAATTGGATTTTTTATGTAACATTTTATTAACAGTTTCATGTAATTCATAAATATATCTTGAAAACGTATCGCGACTTTTCATGTGACACATTTGAATTGGTTTCTTTTTAAAATTATTTGATAAGTTTATTCTACAATATTTGCAAGGTAACACATTTTTTAAATTTAATATAAAATCGCGGTAATTTTTTTTATCCTCATTTGTTGGATTAACTGGATAATTAAAGCTCATTGTATGAAGATAATGCCACATTGCCGGACCCCAAATTTTTGTCATCATACCATCTCCAGATAAGAAATCTTTTTTAGAAAATGTTCTTTTTTTTGTTTTATTATTAGTATTTCTATTTTTGCGTGATATATCACTCATATAATAATATAAATAAAAGAATAAATATAAATAAAATAATTTAAATATCACTAGATTTATATGAGTTCTGAATCTTCATCAAATTTAAGCATATTTACAGATAGTACAAAAAGTATCTGTATATGTACGGCTGCTTCTATAACAATTATTATTCTTTTTGTTTTGAGTCCTTTAAGCAACTTCTTTAAAACGTCCGCATTTATGAAGTTTGTTTCCATTATCATCCTGGGGTATACAATTTATTTAAATATGATACAAACCGATTATTTAAGAAGAGCAACCAACACAACTAAAGTTGAAAATGTAAAATCACAATTAACTATAAACATAATTTGTAGCTATATTTTTACATTATTTATGGGATTGCTGGTTATTTTTGTCATCAAAAGTTTTTTCTAATTTAGTAAAAGGTTTTTTTAACTCCATTATTTTTATATAATATAGTTTATCGTTTTTATAGTCATACTTATTGATAATATTAAGCTCACCCGTTATACTTCTAAATAACATAAGTTATATAGGATATCACAATTTTTATCTTTATATTGTATTCGTTAAAAGAGTACCATAATTTCTTCTTGAATATATATAAATGGCTAAATATGTTAATTTTAATGGTTCTGATTTGAAAATGCCAAATGTCGGCGGCGACTCAAATAGTTTTATGTCAAAAATAAAAACAGCGGGTAGTAGCTTAAATATGACTACTATGGTTATTATATCAGCTCTAATTTTATTTGCTATTTTGGCAGGAGTTTATTGTTATTACACATTTAAACCTTCAACGGCTTATAAGCCCAATAATGAACATATTACGACAGGAACCGGAAGTAAATCAGCTGAATTATTATTCTTTCATGTAGATTGGTGTCCTCATTGTAAAACCGCAAAACCTGCATGGGACGAAATAAAGACACAATATGAAAACAAAACAATCAATGGATACAAAGTTGTATTTACTGAAATTAATTGTACCAATGAAACTGCCGAGGTAGAACAAATGATGAATAAATATAGTATTGAAGGATTCCCTACTATCAAATTACTTAAGGACGGACAAATTATTGAGTACGACGCAAAACCTACAAAGGCGACGCTTGATCAGTTTTTGACAACGGTTCTTTAATTTTGTTTATTTCAACCAGAAATTCTGCTGCTGCTTCGTCTCCTAGTGTAAATAAATTTTTTCGTGTTTCTATATTACTTAGCGAACTTTTTAAATAATCAATACTAAGAAAATTTGTCTTACATGTGAGTTCATTTTTAATAAATGGCTGTATTATAGATCTACTAAAACTATATATAACATTGAATAAAAAACTCATAATAAAATCTAATAGTGTAGATTCTGAATTAATACGAGTATTTGTATCCTCGTATTTATTTTTAAAACCCATTATTTCATCTTTATTTTTTCCAGATTCAACACAATGGTTCAATGGATAGTTACACATAATTCCTCCGTCAATATAACATTTATCATCAATACAGACTGGTGTTACTAAAACAGGTAAACTACACGTCATCTGAATTGCGGTTAGCAAAGCTAATTTTGGATGGGTTAAATATGATATATCCTCGATTTTAAAGCCATTTATTTCAAATGTAAAAAAATGTAATTCAATATTTGAATATTTATAAAAATCCTCAAGGGTTACAGTCATTGAAATATCTTTTGCGTCAAGAAGAGGTTTAAAGCACTTTTCAATTGTTTTACTACCAAAAATACCCTTTTTTGTATAAGCCTCTAAAATCCGTTCAACTGTTATTTTAAATACATCCTGCCAAGGCCTTTTAATAATATAATCATTTATTGTTTCCCAATCAAATTTCATACATATCATTGTGCCGACAATAGCGCCTGCAGAAGTTCCATAAATAGTTTCTATGTTATTCAAATCAAGAAAGTTTTTTTTTTCAAGATGCTGAAGGGATCCTAATGTTTGAATCAGATTAGGACCACCGCCAGAAATAACCAAGTGTTTAATAGTCATTTATGTGTTACTTTAATACATTTATTTTAATAACTTTTTTTCTAAAATGATTTTAAATGGCAAATATATTTACTCTTGAAAATATTGATGATTTTTCTGAAAAACTAAATATTGACGATTTGTATGAGAAGAAGCGTCAATATGATTTAAGCAAATTAGCATTATTTAACAAGATTTTGAATCGGATTCATGTAAGAATCAAAACTACGTCTCGTCAAAAAACAGATGAGCAGTTCTGTTGGTTTGTTGTGCCAGAAGTTATTATTGGTGTACCAAAATATGACCAAGCGTTATGTATCGCATATTTGATAGATAAGTTAAAAGTTAATCAATTTAATGTTAGATATATTCATCCAAATACATTATTTATATCATGGATTCATTGGGTTCCTTCTTATGTTAGAGGCGAACTTAAGAAGAAAACAGGTATTATAATAAACGAATTTGGATTAAGAGTGGACGAGACAGATAATAATACAAATAATCAAAATAAATTAACTCTTGAGCCTGTAAACCCGAATGATTTTATGTTGAATATAAAAAATCCAGACCATCCCAATGATAAAGGTAAACCAACAAAGAAAGATTATACACCTATTGCGTCATATAAACCTTCTGGAAATTTGGTTTATGGTGACGATTTATTGAATAAAATTGATAATAAATTCTCGTAGATTTCTTTAAGTTAGTTTGGGGATTTATTGTTTTATATCTTTTTTTTTTCAAAGACTTTTTTGGGAAATTGAAAAATGGACAAAAATAATGTCCAAATTTCAAAAATGGAAATAAATGTTCAAATTTGAAAAACGATGAGACCATAATTTTTTTTAACGTCTCCTGGTTATTTGAGAATATTTAATTTGTGACGATAAAATTTTTATTTTTCTTATTAATTTTTTATTAAAAAGAATTTAGGAACTTTCTATATTGCTATTTTAAGAACTAATGTCAATAAAAAAGGTTCCAAAAAGTTCGATGTCATGTGTGTGCGAAATATGTAACTATTCAACGTCTCGTAAAAGTCAATATGCTAGACACTTGTCAACTGATAAACACAATATCAACGTTTTAGCAATAAACGGCAATGATTCAGCAATCGTAAAAGTTCCAAATGATTATATATGTACGCTTTGTACAAAAACATATAAAGACCCTTCTGGTTTATGGAGACACAAAAAAAAATGTAAACTTATGACGCATACAAGCGAGTCTGAAGAAAAAGTAATTAAAATAGACAATGAACCAGCAGATAAGGAACTCATTATGATTTTAATTAAAGAAAATAGTGATTTAAAACATATGATGTTGGAAACGCAAAATATGATGATGGAAGTCATTAAAACAGGTACTCATAATACAAATAATATAAATAATAGCCACAACAAAACATTCAACTTGCAATTCTTTTTAAACGAAACCTGTAAAGACGCAATGAACATTACTGATTTTGTTAATTCAATCCAGTTACAACTTTCAGATTTAGAGAGAGTTGGGGAACTTGGGTATGTGGATGGTATCTCAAATATTATTATAAAGAACCTTAAACAACTAGATGTTACTAAAAGGCCTGTTCATTGCACTGATAAGAAGAGAGAAGTTTTATACGTAAAAGATGAGAATAAATGGGAAAAGGAGAACCCCGAAAACAAAATAATAAGAAAAGCAATAAAAAGGGTATCACATAAAAATATACTAATGCTTCCCCATTTTAAAGACGCCCATCCAGACTGTTCAAAAAGTGACTCAAAATATTCAGACCAATATAACAAAATCATGGTTGAATCTTTTGGTGGACCAGGTGACGATGATACTAAGAAAGAGGATAAAATTATTAAGAATCTTTCAAAGATAATTGTGATTGAAAGGGAACCCGACCCTCTTTAATCCATATTGACTATTTATTGTTTTATATCTGTTTTCAAAGACGATGATAACTTGAAAAGAAACCGAAGAAAATATCAAATGAGGTATTAATTGATAAAGTTTAATAGATAAATAATCTAATATTAATTATATGAGAAACAATGGTACTATTAAAAAAATCAATAAAATGATAACTAAAACAAAAAGGAACCATTCAAAAAAAAATGTTTTACTATCCACATTATCTAGTAAAGAAACGTTGTGTAAAGAATATTTAGAACCATTTAAACCATTTGAATCTGAAATAGAAGAAAAATTTAAGAAAAATAAAATCGACTTATCAACTGCTAGTAAACTTTTAGAAAACGAATTAATCACATCATTAAAAAAAGCAGTTAACGATAAAAGCATAAAACCCAACGAGGACTTCTACTCATACGTTAATGAGAGATGGTTAAAAACATATAAGGTTGATAAAACCCAGTCATATATCGTTCAGGTTGATGACTTTAGATTAGTTCAAGACAAGGTTTATAGAGAATTAATAGATATAGTAGACGAGTTTTTATCAAAAAATAAAACAGGCGCGTTACAAAAAAGTATTAGAGATTACTATGCGGCGTGTAAGAAATACAATACTATACAACAATCTAAATACTATTCGAAATATATGTTGGATAAAATTGACGAGTTAAGAAAAGACAAATCTAATTTATGGAATTTATTGGGAGTATTAAATTACAACGAAATAGTTTCATATGGTTGCCCTTTTGTTTGGAACTTAAGTCCAGACGACAAGAACCCAACAATTTATAGATGTTATATAGATTCGCCCAAACTATCAATAACGGATATTAACGTTTATTTTGATGATGGTAAAGACGTGAGTTATAAAAAAACCCAAAAAAATAGATTTTTTAAATATGTGAATGATGTTTTTACCGAAGCATTTGGAAAAGACCACGGGTTTGTACCAAATGATGTATTTGAATGCGAAACTAAAATTTTAGACGCAATGAGTTGTTTTATCATAAAAAATGAGGATATAGATAATTATAATATCGTAACATCTAGCGAATCTAAAAAACGATTAGGGTTTGATTGGAATGCTTTTGCGCAAGCACTAGGTTTCAAAGAAGTCCCCTCTTTTTTTATAACTTCAAACATTAATTATATTTTATGTATGTCACAATTATTATTAAAAGAATGGGATTCAGACAAATGGAGAACATACTGGATATATATTTATATTCGGCAAGTATGGAGGTTTAATATTAAAGGGAGAGCTGTATTTTATGAATACAATGGAAAATTTATTGGTGGACAAGAAGAACAAGTAGACCCAAAAATTGTACCAGTTTATATGTTAGGTTTTGCTTTTAATTCTTTTCTAACAAATGAATATATTGATAAATATGCTAGCATTCAAAATATTAATTATGTCAAAACACTTGCGGAGGATTTGAAAACTGTTTTTATTAGAATATTGAAAGAAAATAAATGGTTAGCCCCAACAACCAAATCAAAGGCTATTAAAAAATTAGAGTGTTTAAAATTAACGGTTGGGTCGCCATCGGTTGTAAGAGATGATCCATTATTAGATTATTCGTCACACGATTTATGGGGTAATTTAACAAAAGTAGCAATATGGAGACATGATAAAGCAGTCTTATTAGAAGGTAATAAACTTATGGATATACCAGTTATGGATTGGTCTGTAATACCTCCAAAATTTATAGGTACACAAGCATACGTAGTGAATGCGGCGTATACGCCATCCGAAAATGGTATTTATGTGCCTTTAGGATATATACAAAAACCTTTTGTTGATTTAGAACAGCGAGGAATTGAGTATAATTTAGCACATATTGGTTTTACATTAGCACATGAAATGTCACACGCTTTAGATGATTGGGGAAGCAAATATGATGAAACCGGTAAATTAAATGATTGGTGGACCGAAAAAGATAAAAAGAAATTTAAGGCAATTCAGGATGATGTTATTAAACAATATGAATACTTTGCAAAAAGAGATGGTATAATATTTGACGCAACCGCAAGTATTGGGGAGGATTTAGCAGATATTTCAGGACTATCTATTTGTAGAGAATATTTAAGAGATTTTCAATTTAAGAATAATGATATATTACCAATTCAATCTTTATCTTTTGATGTATTTTTTGTTTATTTTGCGTTTCAACAAAGACAACAATTAAGTAAAAAATCTTTAGCATCACAATTAAAAACAAATCCCCACCCTCCAGACAAATATAGAACAAATATACCATTATCAAGACTTGAAATATTTAGAGCAATGTTTAATGTAAAAAAGAAAGATAAAATGTGGTGGCATTCAACAAATACTGTATGGTCAAATTAAATCCTGTACAAGTTATTTAGAAATAGTTTATAAAAATGGCGTTTAGAAATTTTTTTTTGTGATATATATATATAAATGGCAAGAACCCAACGTCGTCGCTCAATGTCCCGTTCAAGATCAATGGCCCGTGGCCGTTCCGCTGCTCGCTCCGCTGGTCGCGCTGCTTCCCGATCCGCTTCCGCCGCCGCTAGCCGTGCTGCCTCTGCTGCCCGTGCCGCTTCCGCTGCCGCTGGCCGTGCCGCCTCTGCTTCCCGCAGTGCCTCTGCTTCCCGCTCCGCTGCTGCTTCCCGTGCTGCCTCCGCTGCTGCTTCCCGTGCCGCCTCTGCTGGCCGTGCTGCCGCTGCCGCTGCTTCCCGTGCTGCCGCCGCCGGACGTGCCCGTGCCGCCGCTTAAGTACATACCCACTTAAATTTATAATAAATATTTACTAATTATTATGAATATAATATATTTGTGTTATATATAAATGGCAACAAGACGTAATAGGATTTCAAAAAAGAAATATTTCGGAGGAAAAAATAAAACACAAAAACGCAAATCTGGTAAAAAATGGCAATCTGCTATTGTCGCAGCTCAAAAAACGTTAACCCACACTGGCTCACTCTCTAAAGCAAGAGTAGTCTTGAGAAAACAGGCTCTTGCTAATGCGCGTAGATTGTTTGGCGCTGTTGGTAAGTAAATATATATTTATGAAAAAGTATAAAGTTATAATTTTATTTATTATAAGTTTATTATGGGTTTAGTCGAAAGCATAACTGATATACTTTTATTTGTTCTTTTGTTTCCTGGATGTTATATATTATTGTTAATTTTAATACATAAAATACTCACTACACTTGCTATTGTTTGATAATTTAAACACGCGTGTTTTTGGATTTGCGGCAATAGGAACGTCTTACTTTTGCTTTTGTCTGCTTGCAACCATTTCTAGTTCTGCAACGTGTTTGTCCTCGGCAGTTTGATCTTTTTACGCGAGAACGGTATATTTGCTGTTTCGAAGCATTTCTACGGGTTCGGCTACGGGTTGTCATTGGCATCTTATATATATAATTTATAAAAAATTATATTTATAAAAATTATTACTAAAGTTTTCAATGGTTCTTTCTTGTCCTCCTTGTTTTACGCGTGGTTTTTGTTCTTCTGCTTATTTTTCTTTTTTTTGTCATACGTTTTCCTGCTCTTTGTACTAACCCATATGGATTATTTACTCCTATAATTGGTTTCATATTTATATATATGAAACATATATTATTTTTTTCGACGACTTCTATTCTTTGAACCGCCTACAATAGCCGTAGTTGTAGTAGGTTGGATTGAACCTGGCATATATTGGGTTAATCCTGTTATAGGTTGGACAGAGGATGTTGTAGTAGATGTTGCGGTTAAAGGAATAGAAGTAGATGATGTTGTTGTAGATGGCAAAGAAGATGTTGTTGTTGTAGACGGCAAAGTAGATGTTGTTGTTGTAGACGGCAAAGTAGATGTTGTAGGATATTGCGATACCTTGATAGGTTGAATAGGTTGAACAGGTTGAATAGGTTGAACAGGTTGAACAGGTTGAACAGGTTGAACAGGTTGGAATGGTACTTTTTTTGGAGCAGGTTTTGATGTTTCGTCAATTATTTTCAAAGCTTCTGATTTTAACGAATCAATTTGTTTTTGTGTCGTTTCTAATATTTTTGACTCGACAATGGCTTCATATATTTTTATTCCGTTGACATAATCTAATTCACATTTAACATATAAATCGATTATTAATTTTCTGGTTTTTTCAACTGTTTTTTGTAACAAACCCTCCGTTAGAGCTGGATTTACACGAATACGTCTTTTACCACTATACGGGTCAATAACGTAAGTAAACAAATCATTAATTACAGACAATAGCTTACTTTGGTTATTTGCCGCCATCTGAATCATTTTTTTGGTGTTTTCAGCATATTCAGCAAACAGCTTGTCATTTTTATTTAAAGTATACTTGTTTTTAAATATCGGTAGTGGACCTTGACATCCATTACGACTGTTATAGTCTCGCAATTTAATATCACTAAACTTTGTAATTTCTGGAGGCATCGTTTCTTTTCCAGTAAAAGCAGTATAAAAGGTTTTTAAATCCTTCGCAAATTGTTTTTTAGTAGACTCTGACATACCTGTGAAGTTACCAGTTGAATAGTCATACGTATCATCAAGATATAATCGCATTAGTTCTGTAATACCAGGTTCATCTTCTAAATTCTTTAGCATGCCGTTTTTATCCATATTAATGTCACATACTTTGGGCTGAATTGTCACATCACCAGAAGTAGCATCAATAATTTCGCCTTTTTTTAAAGCCCGAATTCTATTGTCACAAATATTTAATTTATATAATTTTCTATTGACATTTTTAGGTATTTTATCTTTTTCCATTAATCCCGTTTTAACAGTTTTGCCTGTTGCGTCTTTATAAGTGTAAACTGGATTAATAGTCATCACAATAGCAGCAAATATATGTGCTATTTTAACATAAAATTTAGCAATGCCAATACAGACCCGCTTCTTTTTAATACTTTTTTGTGCGTCATTTGCTATATCTAAACTTTCAAGCTGGTCTTTATTTACAAAAGTGACGTTTTCTTTTGTTAAATCATTTATCACTAATCCATCTTTAACTCTTTGTGCTAAATATGTTATTTCAATGTCATTAAAATATTTTTTAATGATGTCAGACGTTAGTATTACCAACTTATTACAATATTCTTTCTCTGCAAGTTTGCTTAAACTTTTGAAGTCCATTGTCAAAATATAATATGTCGCAACGTAGTCTATTATATCATAAAAATTGTCGAATTCATTTTTTTCTGACTTATTTGAATTATTTGAACTACTGGTATTTCCCATATATTATAATCATTTAAAAAAAATAACAAATAAAATTGAATTAAAATTTTATTTTCTATAACATAGAAAATAAGAAATGACAACCAAAGACCAAAGTAAAAAGAAGAAGAATACTAATATTAATAAAAAAGAATTATGGAATATATTTGATACTGAAATTGATTGTGATAAACAGAAAACTCCTTTGGAATGTATGTATAGAGCATGTGGAAATCGAGAAATGTGCGAACGGTGTGAAAGTATTTTAGCATTTTCAGAAGAAGGGTTTTTAACATGTACTAATTCAAAATGTGGCATCATATATAAAGACATTGTAGACCAATCAGCCGAGTGGAGATATTATGGAGCAGACGATAATCAAAATTCCGACCCGACGAGATGTGGAATGCCTATTAATCCTTTATTAGAAGAGTCTTCTTATGGTTGTAAAGTTTTATGCTATGGTCCGATGTCATATGAAATGAGAAAAATCAGACGTTACACAGAGTGGCAGTCGATGCCTTATAAGGAAAAATCACAATATGACGAGTTTCAGATTATTACTACAATGGCCCAACACGCTGGTGTACCAAAAATGATAATCGATGACGCTATTAGATATCATAAAAAAATTTCGGAGTATGAAACGACATTTAGAGGCGATAATAGAGACGGAATAATAGCGGCATCCATATATATCTCTTGTAGAATTAATAATTTTCCTAGAACCGCGAAAGAGATTTCAAATATATTTCATTTGGATGTTACTAGTGCTACAAAAGGATGCAAAAATGCGGTTGCTATTATTAATAATTTAGAAAAAGACATGAATAATAGTGACAAAACCAATTTTTGTAAAACAAAACCAGAAGCATTCGTGGAGAGGTTTTGTAGTAAATTAAATATAAATAATGAGCTTACTAGACTTTGTCAGTTTATTTCAATGAAAATAGAGAAGGACGATATTATGCCTGAAAATACACCGCACTCTATTGCTGCTGGAGTAGTGTACTTTATTTCTCAAATTTGTAAATTAAATGTAAGCAAAAAGGAAATTAAAAATGTCAGTGAAATTAGTGAAGTAACAATTAATAAGTGTTTTAAAAAACTAGAAAAAATAAAAGATGATTTACTGCCTGCTATAATATTAAAAAAATATTCCAGTTGTTAATTAGATGGTTAGAATGATTTTTATATTTATGTTATTTAATATTTTTTAATAGTTATAAATTTAAAAATAAAAACTAGGATAACACTATAATATGAACCAAGAGAGAAAAATTCCCAAACAAGTTTTTATAGTTCCTTACAGAAACCGAACTCAACATAAATTCTTTTTTAGCAAATACATGAGTTTTATTTTAGAGAATAACGATGACTATGAAGTATATTTCTCTCATCAGTGTGACGCAAGAACATTTAATCGGGGTGCCACGAGAAATATCGGGTTTATGGCAGTTAAAAATAAATACCCAGACCATTACAAAGATATTACCTTTATTTTTAATGATGTTGATACTATACCATTTAATAAAATTTTTACTTATCAAACAACACATGGTGTAGTTGCCCATTATTATGGGTTTAAATATGCATTAGGAGGGATAGTTGTGATTAAGGGGTCAGATTTTGAAAAAATAAATGGGTATCCGTGTTTTTGGGGATGGGGAATGGAGGACAACGCATTACAGAAACGTTGTGATGGTTATGGATTACGCATAGATAGGAGTGTATTTTATGAAATAGGTAGTCCTGAAATTTTACAATTGTTCGATGGTATATCAAGAATTATTAGTAAAAAAGATCCTTGGCGTAGTGAAAATGATGATGGTATAGATGGAATAAATACCATTCGTAATTTACAATACACCATCGATGATAAGTCAGAAAATCCTAACTATAATATGTTTACCGTTCACAACCCTCATATTTTCTTTGTTAATATATCCACATTTTTAACCCACATACAATTTGGGTCGGAAGAATATTATAATTATGATTTGAGAGAACCAAAAAGAAAAATTATTAATCCAGATAAAATTAGAGGAACGACAAAAGCAGTTGTATCTACAAATGATTGGTCTAAAATTCCGTATTATCCAACTACTAAAGAGAAAAGAGAAAATGTAGCAAAATATTTATTATCAATGGGTAAAAAGGTACCTGAAAGTTTAATTAGACAGATTGACGACGATATTAAAAAAGAAAATGATATGGATGCTTTTAATAATTTCAATAATTTCAATAATAATATTGAACATTCAGCACATCTTACGCCTCCTGCTCCTGCTCCTCAAATTAGAGCAATGTATCCATACCAACAACAACAACAACATCAACAACATCAACAACAACATCAACAACAACAACAACATCAACAACAACAACAACAACAACAACAACATCAACAACAATTTAGAGGACCTCACTCTCAACCTAACAAATTTTCACAACAATACGCAGCTTTTATAGGAGTCAAACCTAGAGCACAAGCCAGCGCGAGAGTAGGTCTCGGTGGTGTTTATTAAGTTTTTACCCAAACATAGACCATTTCAGTATATTCATTTTGTCTTTTAGATTTTTTAAGTGGAAATACTTCATGTGCTTCACCAAATAGACCTTTTAATACATTATCGTATACTTCTTTACAAATATTAATAATATAATGGCCTCCTTTTTGAAGTCCATTATATGTTTTTAAAAAAACCGGTTTGTAAAATTGGAGGTCCATATCTTTTTTTGAGTCGTATTTAAAATTATTCTCATATTTTTCTAAAAAATAATATGGCGGAGATGAAAACACTAGGTCGTATTCTATACTGGTATAATCAAATTGTACAGCATCGCAAATATGAATTTCAATTGTGGTCGTACTTTTTGTTTTCAAATATGACACCATATTATCATAACACTGTTTTAACTTTGAATTTATTTCTACTCCGTAATACGCGTCCAAATTTAATGCCGCGGCAGCTACAGTTGAGCCGCCCCATCCCGCACAAAAATTCAAAACACGTTTGGCTTTGTACTTTGTATAAATTTCCATACAATTTAATGGTCTCATTATATTAATCGCACTAATACAAATATTGTATACCTCTTTAAGAACAATATATTCATTTTTTGTGTTGTTTTTATTTTTAACGTCCTTATAATATGTTAACATTGTGCGTATAAATTTTTTTTGTTTGAATTCTTCTATTTGTTCTATAAACTCAAAAAAACTAACATTATATTTGCCTTTTGTTTCAAGACGTTCACAAAATGTAAAATAGTCTACAATATTATTTCCAATACGAGACCTTGAAGACATCGTATGCGCGTCATTTCCAATTTTAATTAATTGACTCATTTCTTTATCAACTGTAGCAAGAGATATGTTTTTAATTCTTTTTGAGATTTCTTCTTTATCTGAAAGCATTTTATATTTTATATGAGAGAAAAAATAAAATATAAAACCCCATATTATAGTCCAATTGTTTCCGAAATTAACTGTTTTTTAAGTCTTGTAATTAGAGTTAAATTGTCAATTTTTATTGAGGTTTGGTTACTATGTTGTCTATACAATAAAAGGCACTCGGGTAAATTAAAGAGCATTCCATATTTTTTTAGAACCCGAAGCTCTAATTCTAAATCCTCAAAAGGAACTTTAAAATCTTTTCTATAGTTACCCACAGCTAAAATAGGGGTCTTTTTAAAACACATGGTAGGATGGTTTAAAAACCAATCCGTCGGATTCTTTTTATAATCTTTCCAAGAAAGCGTATTTTTATGTGTCGTTCTATTAATTTCATATTTTATTCCATTTTCTACATTGAAACATATAATATTCGAACCACACATTACACAATCTGGATGAGTATTCATAAATTCTAATTGTTTTTGGATTCTATTATTCAACATTATATCATCTGAATCCATTCTAAATATAAGTTCATTAGAGCATAAGAAAACCCCTTGATGTAGACAAAAACTAATACCTCGGTTTATTCTTGTTTTTTGATAGACTATTTTCAAATTTTTAAGAGGTTCTAGTTCTGTTTTTAATAAATTGATTAAAAAGGTTGTATTTTCTAAACTAGAACAATCATCTATCCAAACTAGTTCTAATCCGAAGGTTCCAACTTGCTCTTTAATAGATGTTACACATTCAACAAGATAAAAATGATTAGTATTATAGCTTGGAATTAACATAGATATCCAGATAGTTGGTTCTTTATCGTTTTCCCAAAAATATTTTCCACTTTTTGTTTTGTTATAAGATAAATTTGTTGTTGTCGTTTTAATATTATTGTTAATGCTGATAGTTTCAAACATACTGTTAAACATTTGGTGTTTATCTGACGAATTCATATTTATTTATAATAAAATAATAAAATATAATTTAAATAATTACGGTTATTAAGTATACATATGAATTCCATTCAGGATATAAAACATACATTTTATATTAATTTGACGTCGCGACCAGATAGAAAACAACATGTCGAAGAAGAGCTGAAAACATTAGGTATAAATGCCAATAGATTTAATGCTATTAAGTTGCTTAATGGGGCACTAGGATGTAGTATGAGTCACTTAAAATGTTTAGAAACTGCGAAAGAAAACCGATGGCCTCATTTGTTAGTTGTTGAGGATGATATTAAGTTCTTGGACCCGGAACTATTTAAAACCCAGTTTAACACATTTTTATTAAATCATTCGGATTGGGATGTCGTTATCATTGGTGGAAATAATGTGCCTCCATATCAAAAAATAGATGATACATGTATTAAAGTTAATAGCTGTCAGACAACAACTGGATATTTAGTAAAAGCCCATTATTATGATACTTTAATAGCTAATTATAGAAGTGGTATTAAAAAACTTTTAGAAAATCCTAGCCAACATGTATTTTATGCTATCGACAAATATTGGTTTAGCCTTCAAAGAAGAGACAACTGGTATTTAATTATACCATTGACGGTAGTTCAGAGAGAAGATTATAGTGATATTGAAAAAAGGGCAACAAACTACGCAAAAGTGATGACTGATTTAGATAAAGAATGGCTTTTCACACAAAAACCAGTACCAGCAAATACTATTTCCAAAATGACACTTGTCGAGCCTATAAAACCAAAAATTGTTATGAACACGAATGGTGTTGGAAAACCATCTCGGAAAGTTAACATGGACATTTAGATTTTATTTTCTTCAACTAATCTGGGAAAATCACTTAATTCAATATCAGTAAAAAATTTATTTGTTGCTATTGAAAGCATACCCTCTTTTAACTTAGGATTTAGATTAAACCCTATTGCGTAGTCTTCCAAAAACTCGCGTTCTATTCTTTCTCTCTTTGTAATTAGATAGGTAATTGCTTCAGAAGAGAGAAAATAAAATCTACCACTACAATATTTGGTTATATACAGTGGAAGATTTTTAGGTAACTCGGGATGAATTCTGTGATATTCGGATAAATAAGGCTGCTTTACATCTACAATGTATCCACCATAATGTGGTCTAGGTTGTTTCATATTGATTAATCCGCAAATCATATCGAAAAATTTATTGGCAACGAGTATTTGGTCGTCATCCGTTTTAAATAAGTATTTGTAAGTAAATGTACTATTTACAGCCAGATACGAAGCGATAACCTTTTTAGGTAAAGAGTTGTAATCATCTCCAACTTTTACGAATAATATATTATTGTCATCATCAAATTTAAAATCTGTATCAAGGCTTTCATCTCCTATTACATGATAGTATTTTAGATAAGAAGGGATTGTTTTTAGCCAAGTCATCTTTTGAAACTTTGCTTTTTTTTGATATTTCTTACAATTCATAATAAGCATTATAAAATCCTGGGTAATCATAATATTATTAATATTAATTATATATTTATATTTAAATACTGTTAATTTAAATACTGTTAATTTAAATGTAAATATAAATATTTATATAAATATTTATATAAATATAAATATAAATATAAATCATGCGTAGGCTTTATACAGCTATAAAATCTAATGATGGATTCGGCGCTCAGTACCAAAAAATGATACAAACATATATTTATTGTAAAAATAATAACTTGGATTTTGCTTATAATCCATTAGAAGTTGTAGAACATAATTATAATAATGATATTGAATATAATAATAAATTGGAAGATTTAATGAATTTAAAAAATAATATTGAGAATTTAAATAAGAATTTTAATTGTGAGTTTGTGGATTATAACTCAATAGTTAGGCCATATTTTGAACAAAATATAGACAATTGTTGTGAAAGTGAACATATGAAATTTATAAAAAAGTGTTTTTGGGAAAATAAGAAAACCCCACATTTTAATAACGGTAAATTAAATATAGCGGTTCATATAAGAAGAGAAAATCCACATGATAAAGGTTTAGCTGGAGAACGTGCGAGTACCCCAAATAGATACTATGTAAATATAATGAACACAATAAGAGAAAAACACAAAGATAAAATTTTATTATTTCATATATATTCACAAGGAAATATTTCGGACTTTAAAGAAATCGCAAATAGCGATGTTTATTTTTATTTAAATCATGATATAATAGAAAGTTTTATTGGTATGGTCTCTGCGGATATACTAGTATTGTCGCCTAGTAGTTTAAGTTATGTCGCCGCTTTAATTAGTGATGGGGAAATTTATTATAAAAAATTTTGGCATAATCCTAAAAAAAATTGGATAGTAAATTAACGATATACGTCATTTATAAAATATATATTATTATATAATAATGGAGGTGTGTTTTTATAATATGAATCATATAGGTGATATATATTTTAGTGCATTATTTATAAATTTAATTTGTAAATTAAACAAAAATATGAAATTTTTATATTATTTTTTTAACGGTGATATTTTTTTTAAAACTATCCCTAATATTCAACGAATAACCCCATTAGAAAATAATTATTTAGGTAAATTAATTAATGGGGAACCACCAGAAAATTTAATAAATAATGATATACTAAAATTATTACAAAAACATAAGATGGAGACAGCTGGTTCGAAAATAATAGAATTTAACGGCAAACCTATATTATTTATAAATACTTGGTGTAACTCATCATATTTAAAACATAATGACTATGACATAAAAAGTGCTATAGTTTCATATGAAAACTTAATACAAACATTAAAATCTCATCATAATTTAATTCTTAATTACGAAATAAAAAAACCAACCGATTTAATTGACAATATAATTCTTTTTAAAAACAATGATGATTTTCATGAAAAAAATATAAGTAATGAAGAATTAAAAGACTCTATATTTATATTTAATTTCAAACCTAGATCATTAACTTTTGATGTAGGCCATTTTAATACTTTTATAACTAATTTATCTAAAAATTCTAAAGTAATTTTAACTTGTTATGAACCTATGTTTGATAATAATAATAATATAAAATTTACTGATAAAGATTATCATATATACCCAACTCCAAGCTGTGAAAATTTGCTAAATATATGGGATATAGCATCACAATGTTGTAAAATAATTATATTGCCGACTGGTAGTTCATGGACGTTTTTACATAAAATAAACATAATAAAACAAAATCAAATATTTATGTTTAAGGATAAGAAATATTGCGATTTATTAAATGAACAAATTTGTTTTTTATTTGGAGAAAATAAAAATCTAGTAAATATGTGTAGTTTTTAAGTAATTAAATGATAGATTAGAACAAAACATACACAATATATTAAACTACATAACTCATTTATACGTATTAATTATTAAATAATTTTAATTAAATAATTTAATTGTATATTATAAATGGAGTTTATAAAAAACATCGAAGAAGAAGTATCAGTTTGTATAAACTCTTTAATTGGAAAAAGAGAAAATTCTTGTAAAATAGATTATATAAATAAAGTAAATGATAAACCTTGGGGAAAAGAATATTTAGCTTATCAAAATAAACAAATAGGAATTTGGATATTACATATTAATAAAGACCAAGAAACTTCACTACATTGTCATTTTAAAAAAGATACTATTTTAATACCTATTTCTGGTTGCTTTAAAATAAATTTGTATAATAAATTTAAAATACTTAATTTATTTGAAAGTTTATATGTTCCTAGAAATACTTTTCATGGAATACATTCATATACAAATGATGGTGTGTTAATGGAGATAGAAATATATACTGAAGCTATAGAATATACAGATAAAAATGATTTATTAAGAATTAGGGATATTTATAATAGAGATAAAACTCATTATGAAACATCAGTTATTGAAAGAACTCCTTATGAAAATGAAATAATGGTTTTCGAAAGTTTAAACAAATATTCTATAAATGACACTGAGGTAAAAATAGCGGACATTACTAGTCTTGAAGATTTAAAAACAGAATGTGATAAAGTTATATTATTAGAAGGTTCTATTTATTCAAATAATTCAAAAATATCAAGTGGATCCTTTATTGATTTAAATAGTAAATATTCTTTTTTGACAGATAATATAAAGGTTATATGCTTTTCAAATATAAACTATACAAAAATTAATAAAATAATATATTCTAAAGAGCATTTAAAGGATTTTTTAAATTTAAACAAATTTTCAAATGTTGGATTAACTAGTGGGTGTTTTGATATTTTACATGAAGGTCATATACATAATCTTAAAATCTGTAAAAAAAAATGTGAACACTTATTTGTTTGTTTAAGTTCAGATGAACAAATTAAACGTTTAAAAGGACAATTAAGACCAATTAATCTATTAAATGATAGATTAAATATGTTGTTAAATTTTGATTTTATTGATTACATTATCTTATATGATGAAATTGATGATATTTTAGAAAGTGAGTTAGATAATATAATGAATATCATTGACCCCAAAATATGGTTTAAAGGCTCTGATTATAAAAAAGAAGAAATTATAAAAAAACATCCAGGTTTAAAAAATATTTATTTAATTAATTTAATCGATGGAAAAAGCACAACAATTATAATAAATAAAATAACAGGAAATACTATTTAAAAGGTAGTTAAGCATTTATTATTAGATTATATGATATTAGTTTGTGGAGCTTCAGGTTTACTTGGCAAAGAGTTGTGTCAATATTTTGATAATAGTAATATAGAATATATTGGAACTTACAACAAAAATAAAATTAATAAAAACAATATGTTCTTTATTGATTTTTCTAATGTTAAAGAATTAGAATGTTTTTTAATAGAACATAAAATACATTGTTGTGTATTTTGTATTGTTGAGAGATTATTAGATAAATGTGAAAATAATTGGAATGAAATTAAAAACACAAATATTGATTTAGTACATGTTACATCATATTTATGTAATAAATTAGATATTAAATTTATTCATTTTTCTACAGATTATATTTTTGACGGCTCAAATCAACCTAACCTACCTGATAGCGAAAAAAATCCTTTGCAAAATTATGGTATCTCAAAGCTTATCTCAGAATATCGTGTAATAAAAAATTGTAAAAAATATTGTATTATAAGAACACCAGTGCTATATTCACAATTAAGCAAAATTCATGACAACGCCGTTAGTTTAATTGGTAAAAACATTATGGATTTAAGACAAAATAAAACATTTCTAGAAGATAATTATTGTATTCGGCGTCCATTATATATTTCTGATTTATGTCATTTTATTTATGATTGTATTAAAAATAACTTTATTGGTATTTATCATTTTTATAATCCTTATAATAAATTTACAAAATATGAAGTTTGTAAAATAATTAGTAACGTGTTAGATATTGAAATTCATAATATTATTCCGAATAATACGTCGAGTGAAGGAATTGCTCCTAGACCGTATGATACACAGTTAATAGATACAAAATTTAGTATTTATGATTATCAGTTTAATAATTTCAACGACACAATTAATACGGTTTTTTCCAAGTTTAAACATCCGAAAATAAGTATAGAAAATAAAGACAAATTTTTTATTTGTTTAGATATGGATGGTACTATTATAGATACTAATTTTGCACATTACAATTCTTACTCAGCAGTTTTTGAAAACTATAATAAACCATTTTTAAGTATAAATGAATGGAATACTATAATTATGAATGATAATATAGACAATTATTTATCAACAATATTTGATAAAAATAAAATTAAAACTGTAAAGGAAGAAAAAATAAATATATTAAAAACAGCCAATATTTTATTTACAAAAAATAGTGATGTTTTTATTAATTTTTTAATAGAAAATAATTTTAATTTTTGTATAGTTACAAATACAAGCAAAGAAACGGTTGAAATATTTAAACAAAAACTTCCATTATTAAATAAAATTAAACAATGGATATACAGAGAGGATTATAATTTAGCAAAACCTAATAGCGAATGTTATGAATTAGCTAAGCAAAAATATTATAAAAATGAACAGTATGTAATTGGGTTTGAAGATAGTATGGTTGGATACACAGCATTAAAAGGGTGCACGGATTTAATTTATATTCATAATAATGAAAGTATATTTAAAAATAATGACTGTTATTTGTTTGACGATTATAGACAATGCGTGTGATTTTGCAAAAACATTTAATTTAATATTATATGATTTTTATATTAAAAACTAGGCCGGATAGAATTGGCACTGAAATATTAAGTATATTATTTCAGTTTTTTTATTGTTATAAATATAAATATTATTTAAAATATACGACATCACAAATTAAATTCAAGGATAGTGTTTTTATGGGAAGTATATTTATTATGATAGATAATTATAATCACAATTTAACAATTAACAATACTATAAATTTGGATAAAATTACAAATGATACTATAAATATATCAGGGCCAGGTGAAACAGATATGTGTTATGGGATGGGTAAAATAGTTCAAGAAGTTCAAAGTGATATGTTAACATTTTTTAAAAAAAATTTTTATGATATTATTAAAGAGTTTTATAGTTTAAATACTATTAAATATACAATACCATTTGATATTGAAAATAGTATAGTAATACATCTTAGACTAGACGACCAATGGTGGGAAAGTGATTATGATGGAAAAGTTTGTAGCGAACATTATATTAACTTAATAAACACTAACCAAAACTGTGTTTTTACAAATGGACCAAATAATCAATACAATAAACAGAATCCATTATCTAGCAGTAAAATTAAAAAACAATTAGATATTTTATTAGAAGAATTTCCTAATTCTAAAGTAATAATAATAGCAAGTCCTTTGACTACAATTCCTGAACTAGATTTCAAGTATGATATGATTATACAAAATACGGATTACAACTATGATTTATTTTTGTTATCTAAATCAAAAAAAATAATTTTGTCTAGAAGTAATTTTGCTTTACTATCATTATTTTTCGGAGAACATACTCATGTACATATGCCTCTATGGGGTCATTTTGCGTGTGCTGGGTTTAATACTAAATATGATAAGTGTAAGTTTAATTATTTTTACTAAAATGATATAAAGAATAACGAATAAACTAAGTATATGTTAATAGATTTATTTTCATTACTTCAAAAATATAAATTAAATGTTACAGGTATTTTACATGTTGGCGCTAGTGTATGTGAAGAGTTGAATATGTATAAAAAATGCGGGTTAACTAACGAAAATATATATTGGATTGAAGGAAATGAAGACAATATACAATCTGTAAAAGCAACACTTGCGAATGACGTTAAAATATTTAACTGTTTAATTGATGATAAAGATAATGTGGAGGTTGATTTTAATATTTCTAATGCTTTAATGAGTTCTTCACTATTAGATTTTGGTTCACATTCTCATCATCATAAAGGAATAATTATGGTTGAAAAAAGAAAAAAGAAAACAATAAGACTAGATACTTTTGTTGAAGAAAATAAAATACCGATTACTGATTTAAATTTTTTAAACGTTGATATTCAAGGAACTGAATTGAGAGCTATAAAATCTTTAGGAAAATATTTAAATAATATAGATTTTATTATGACTGAAGTAAATACAGAATATGTATATGAAAATTGTACTTTATTAAATGAATTGGATAGTTTTTTAAATGAAAATGGATTTGTTAGAGTCGAAACAAAAATTTATGGGAATTGTGGGTGGGGTGATGCGTTTTATATAAGAACAAGAATTTTAGATGATAATAAAGATTATTATCGTGGAAATATTTTCAACAGTTATAAAAGAGTTTTAAAAGGAGAAGAAATCTTTTTTTATATATAAAACACATTTTATTATATTAGTTAATAATATAAAATGTTATGTTTTGACGTTGGTGCAAATATTGGTAATTGGAGTTTAGCAAATGTTAATAAATTTAATAAAATAATTGCTATTGAGGCATCCCCTTTAGTATTTAATAAATTAAATACTAATGTTAATATAAACAAAAAAATAGTTACTATTAATAAAGCAGTATCAGAAATTAAAGGTAGTGTTGATTTTTACGAAGCTAAAAATGATGTTTTTTCTACAACAAATAAAGATTGGTTGTGTGATACTAGTAATCGGTTTTATGGTCATCCTTTTAGAATTATAAATGTTCCAACTATATCATTAGATGAATTAATACAAATTTATGGGAAACCAGACCTAATAAAAATTGACACTGAAGGTGGTGAATATAATACTATTAAAAGTTTAACAACAAAAGTAGATAATTTATGTTTTGAGTGGGCGAGTGAAACTGAAACAATTAATTTTAATTGTTTAGATTATTTAGAATCATTAGGGTTTACATATTTTTATCTACAAATGGAAGATAACTATACATTTATACCAAATGTAAATAATTATACGGATAAAGACTCTATTAAAAATGAATTATCTAAAACTATTAAAAAAAAAGACTGGGGAATGATATGGTGTAGATAATAATATTATGAATATTCATAATATACAATAATATACAATAATATAAATATTATTTTATATATATAATAAATTAATGTACTATTCGCCTATATTATTTTCACAAATAGCAGATTTAAATTTAACACCCTATCATAATTGTCATATTGATATGGATTGTTTAAACTCCAAAGAAAAAATTATAATTTTTTCTCTACATTCAATGGGTTATTTAAATAAATTAACAGATTTTTTAAATAATGTATCTAAACCATTTATATTAATTTCTGCTATGGAAGATACTCAATTACCATTAGAAATAGATATTTTTTTTATGAATAAAATAACACAGAGCCCTTTTTTGAAACATTGGTTTTCAATTAATAAAACTATACTGAATGATTCACAATTTACAAGTATTCCTTATGGATTAAATTATTGGACATTAACTAAAACGCCCTATTTTGGTGAAAATATACAAGACTATAATACTCAAAATTCAGTTTTAGAAAATATAGTAAGCAAATCACATCATTTTTCTAAAAGAATACCTAAAATATGTGGAAACTTTCATTTTAATTTTACGGACGACAGGCACGGAGGATGGAGAAGAAAATTAATAAATATTATTCCAAAAGATATTATAATTTATCAATCAGAAAAATTATCAAGAAGTCAATCATACACGTACATGAGTAATTTTTGTTTTGTAGTAAGTCCATTCGGTCATGGTTTTGATTGTATAAGAACATTTGAAGCATTATGTCTTGGTTGCATCGTAATTATGAAAAAAAGTTTTTTGGATGTAATATACGAGGATTTACCTGTTTTATTAGTTGACGAATGGACAGATATTAATGAATCATTATTAAATAAAACATTAGATGAATTCAAAAATAAAGAATTTAATTACAACAAACTTAAAATGGATTACTGGACTAATTTAGTTTTATCAAAATTTTAACAAATGTCTATATATTTTTCACAATAATAATAAGCTATCATAAGACTCGTTATTTTTTTATTAATATTAGAAAAACAACTGTTATTTGCTAACCAAATACTTAAACAAAATAGCACGGTTATTTTATCAAATTTTTCAGATTCAAATATAAACTCATAGTGTTTAATAAAATTGATATCAATATTATTATTTATTATATTTAATTCATTTATTATCATATTATCAAATACACTATATCCTGATAAACCAAATAGCAGTTTTGCGTAATCATATTCAAATAATCCAAATAATTTTGATTCACCAAAATAACCTCTTGGGTCGATAAACAATATATGGTCATTTTCATCTAATAAGATATTTCCAAGATGAATATCTCCGTGAATTAAACTATAATAATTACGGGTTTTTAAATAATCTGTAAGTTTTGTTTTAATAATATCACAATAATAATAAATATTTCTGATTTTTATATTATTAACTGATTTTATAGAGTTATATGACGAATTTGAATTCCAGTTAAATTCATTAAATCTATCCAACACTTTTGTATGTAACTCAAGGGTCAAATCTCTTTGAATTATATTAACTGATATTTTTTTTTGTATAGCATGTATAATATAAAGGTGTTCTTTTATTTTATTTATATAATCATAAATATTAGACGAATTAATTTTACTTGTAAGAGTACAAGAATTATTTATATATTGTAATGACAAACTGCCGTCCTGGTAATTTAATAATTTTGGCATAGGAAACGTTATATTATTTTCAAAAATATATAAATAAAACTGTATTTCATTATTAATTTTTGTTTTACCTAATAAATTTTTTGATTTTTTATTTAATGTATTATCCTCTATTGTTATATTATTAAATATAAACCCATAATTGTCTTCATTCATTATTAGTATAATAAATATATTTTTATTATGTTTTATTATGTTTTATTACTATTTTAAATATTAAATAAATACTTAAATAAAATATTTATTTAAATATATGTCAATAACATTTTCGAGCTGTTTTTATATTATTAAATCTAAGTTTGATCCAAACACTTATATTACATGGATGAATAACTTTATCTCTATTGTAAATAATTTTAATTTAGTCATTTATACGGACGAAAATAGTTCCGTTCATATAAATACACAAAATAATCCAAAAATAAAGGTTATAATCAAACCCATAGAACAGTTTTATAATTTTAAATATAAAGATTTGTGGATTCAAAACCATAAAAATAATCCTCATCTAAATGATAAATCTGGATGGTGTTTAAATATGTTATGGTCTGAAAAAATTTGGTTTGTAAAAGAAACAATAGAGAATAAATACTTTGAAACAGAAATGTATGGTTGGTGCGATATTGGCTATTTTCGAAATCGGACGGATGATTTACACACAAGCAAACTTAAAAATTGGTGTAACAATACAAAACTACTTCAATCAAATATAAATAAAATTAGTTATGCGTGTATTAATAATGACAGCGCACAACTTAATTATTTATATAAAGTTGTTAATAATAAAAACGAATTTGGTCTGCCGTCCCCGCCAATACCATCTCATCAGAATTCTATAGCAGGCGGATTTTTTATTATTCATAAAGATAAAATAGATTGGTGGTCTGAAACGTATAATAAAAAACTAGAATTATATTTTACTCATAATTATTTAGTAAAGGACGACCAGATTATACTTGTAGATTGTATTCTTTCAGATATAAAAAATTTCACTCTGTTTAAAGAGAACAATCCAAAACTAGATAATTGGTTTATGTTTCAGAGAATTCTTACCATTTAAACACAACTTAAATTAAATTAAGAGTTGGTTAAAACATTTAAAAACATTTATAAATATATAACATTATGATTAGTATTTTAATTCCTATATACAATGGAATCGAATTTATCGAGGAATCTGTTTCGTCTGTTTTACGCCAAAATTACGATAATTGGGAACTTCTAATAGGTGTAAACGGTCACCCACAAAATTCCGACACATATTTAATCGCAAAAAAATACGAGAAAAAAAACGCAAAAATAAGGGTATTTGATTTTCATCAAATTAAAGGAAAATCGAATACATTAAATGAAATGATTAAGCATTGTAAATATGACTATGTTGCTTTGCTTGATGTTGATGATATTTGGCATGATGAAAAATTAACCGTTCAGGCTCAACTGTTGAACCATTTTGACGTTATAGGTTCTAAATGTGTTTGGTTTGGGGATAGAGCCGGAGTTATACCTGATATCCCAGTTGAGGACATTAGTAATTTTAACTTTGCTTCAGTAAATCCTATTATAAACTCTAGTTCCATAATAAGAAAAGAATTGTGTCATTGGAATGAAAATGGAATTGAGGATTATGATTTGTGGTTAAGATTAAGAAAACAAAATAAACGTTTTTATAATTGTAAGGCTGTACTTGTTAGACATCGGATTCATAATACTTCGGCATTTAATTCCAAAGGTAATGACGATTTAGTTCCCAATTTGCTTAAATTACATGGACTTGAACGATGAACGAAGAGGATAATTACACAGTATATTATTAACAAGCAATTTTATTCCATTCTGGAGGGCATAAATCACTCACGTCGTTATGTGTTTTTGGCCCAAACCAAACGGAGGGATAACATACTATTTTGTCTGTATAATAAAAATTAAAATAAGCTGACCACCAACTAAAAGAACTGTTCGCTATTATATTGTGATGACAACAACTCATAAGTAACATTTGTTCCCAATCTTCAAGAGTTTTATCTCCTCTAACAAATTTATAACTAGGAAATTTAATCACAAGTTTATTGATTATTGACAAAACATCGTCAATATCGACATCTTCGCAAAAATATAGAATTTCGAAATTAATATCCTTTTTCAAATTTTGTATAAACCCCAATGCTCTTTCGTAATACTCGTATGTCGCCAATGGATGATAATCTTGAAGTTTTTTATAGTCCCCAATTCTAAAATGCATACTAATTGTATCGTTAAGTTCATGGATTTCAATACCTAGTTTTTGTAATACCGCTGCTTTCATTTTACCAAGGCCAATTAATCTACATATTGTGCTATAATTTGATTGAAAGTACTTATAACTTTGAAAATAACCATAAAGCATAATATTTTGGTTTATCATTTCACTAACAGGCAACTCCCTGTAAGCAAAGCCCGTTTCTTGAATGACGCGAACTACAGGCAAATCTTTTACTAGAAATGTTTTTAAATTAGAAAAAAACGTATTCCAAAAAGTATATCTTATTGTTGTTGATCCGCCTCCAAGTGTTTCTTGAGATAAAAACTCAAACCTGTTTTTGCTCTTAATAGCATAAGAAATCGTGGCAAAAATCTGGAAAATTTGGTTTCCAAGACCACCCATTAAATTACAAGTAATCATTTATATAATATTACTTGTAATTTTTAAATTGTTAATTAGACCAATCAATATTTCTTTCTTGAACTTTTTTAAATATTTTTGGTTCAATTTATTTCCATATAATTTTTATGTTTTACACTTCTGTTATGTTCTGCTTTTCCAACACATCTAACTTCAGACCCACATTCGCAAGTAAAAGTTTTTTTTTGTTTGGCTAAAATTTTTTCTTTATTTTTTTTATACCAATCATCTTTATATTCTTTAACTGTTTCTTTGTTTGCTTCAGCATATTGTTTAGTTTTTTGTTTAATTTCTTCTTTGTGTTCTTCATAATATTTTTGTGTTTGTTCTTTAATATGCTGTTTATGCGATTCATTATATTCTTTTTTAAAATCCTTGATTTTTTCATAATTTCTCTCTCTGTATTCCTTTTGTTTTTGTTTTGTCATTTTGGTTTTTTCTTCTTGAGATATTTTGGGTTCTTCTTCTTTTATAATACCACAAAGTTGATTTTGGTAATCAATATGAGTTTTAGTTTGAAGATGTCGATGTTTATTTCCAAATGTATATTTATTTCCACATTCACAATGAATAATCTGTTTTTTTTGTTCGGTTATTTTTTCTTTATTAGCTTCTTTCCAAGCTTTATTGGCATGTGAAGCTTCTTCTTTATGTTCTGCTCTATATATCTTTTTTTGCCCTGATATTTTTTCTTTGTTTTTCTCTCTATATTCTTTTTGTTTTTCTGATATTTGTTCTTTATGTTCTTCAGCATACTGCTTTTGATATTCTAATTTTTGTTCCTTATTTTCCTCGTAATTTTGTTTTGATTTTTCAAGAATATAGTCTTTCTTTTCTTCATACCAATTTTCTTTATAAATTTTTGGTTCTTCTTTACATTTAGCATAGGGTTTATTAGTATTCAGCTTAGCACCTAATTGTTCTATCCAATAATGTTCAGTTGATTCTGCTTCTCTTTTATTTTTAAGATTATGTTCTTGAATTTGAATCATTGACCAATTATCCCAACCTCCATTATCTCTAATAAATTGATATACACATTGATTATATTTTTTGTCATTTTCATTACAACAAGATGTTTTATGTTGATTTTTTCTTTGAGTAAAATTTGTAGTGTGACCAATATATATATCTAAAATAGTAGTATCTTTACAACAAAGTTTGTAAATAACTGTTTGCGAATAATCCGTTTGAGTTTTAGGCATATTATAATATATACTGATAATTTATTTCTAAATAGTTTACGAATATCTTATAATATCTTATAATATCTTATAATAACCCAATTTTACTATTTATTTTTAAAAATCTTCGCTAATTTCGAATGCGTTATCCGTTTGTTTGTTAGCTAAACTATATTCCGACACAGTGCGTTCAAAGAAATTGGTTTTCCCCTCAAGACTAATTAGTTCCATAAAATCAAATGGATTAAGAACATCATAAATCTTTTTATAACCAAGTTGAACGCTCAAACGGTCCGCAACAAATTTAATATATTGGCTCATCATATCGGAATTCATACCAATTAAACGACACGGCAAGGCATTACAAATAAATTCGGTTTCAATCTCAACGGCCTCTTTAATTATTTCGTGAATGCGTGTTTTATCAATCTTTTTCAAAAGTTTTGAATATAAAAGTATAGCAAACTCACAGTGAAGCGCTTCATCTCGCGAAATCAATTCATTTGAAAAAGTTAATCCAGGCATTAAACCGCGCTTTTTAAGCCAATAAATGCTACAAAATGCCCCGCTAAAGAAAATACCCTCAACGCAAGCGAACGCAACTAATCTGGTCGCAAAACTACTTCTATTATCATGAATCCATTTTTGAGCCCAATCAGACTTCTTTTTAATACAAGGAAAATTATCAATCGCATTAAAGAGTTTATATTTTTCCTCTTTATTCTTTATATACGTTTCAATTAGAAGACTATATGTTTCGCTATGCACATTTTCCATAGCAATTTGAAATCCATAAAACGCTCTAGCCTCTGAAACTTGAACGTCATTCATAAACCTTGAAGCAAGATTCTCTAAAACAATTCCATCGCTCGCAGCAAAAAATGCCAAAATCATCGAAATAAAATATTGTTCCTCTTTTGTTAAGCTTTCCCAATGAGAAAAATCCTTTGATAAATCAATTTCTTCAGCTCGCCAAAAACAATCAACCTGTTTTTTATACATTTGCCATATGTCGTCATATTTGATTGGAAACATTACAAATCTATTATCATCAGGTATTAACAAAGGTTCAACTTGAGTTTTAGACATCCTAAATAATATATACCGAAGATTTTAAATTTCTTTTTTAAATATTATAATAGTTGTTTAAATTAAGAATGGATATAGTTCGTATAAACAATTATTCTTTAGAAAATTCAGATGATAGACTCATACACATTGAAAATTTAATTGAGGCAAAAAGAAGATTATTGTTGAATAAGCAAAAAAAAATGAGATTTATTTCAAAACAAAACCGATTTTTAGATGAAGTTCGGCAAGATTATAATAAATACTATACATTTATTGCTTCGCAAAAACAACAACAAATAAAAGCGCTTGAGCTTTTAAATAATTATGTAAATGATTTAACAAATTCAGGTAATTTAAGCAAACATAATATTGAGGACGCAAAACATGAACAAAAAATGATTATTAGAGAAATGAAATCAATCCAAAATAGTCTGGACGAAATTATTGAAGGAACCGACGAGGTTAGTTTAACACTTAAAGGAAAAAATATGTTATAATATAAATTTAATATAAAATTATTATATAAGACATGGCAAACGCAAATTTTCTTGAAGAATTTGATGATAGTTTAAAAAAATTGAGTCAGTTAAATGACGTTATCGTAGCTAATACACAAAGTAGAAAGGAGTATTCAACTGCTATTATTCAAAACTTAAAAGCAATTAATGACAAAATTAAAGGACTTTTAGATAAGGTTAAACAATTAAAAACACAAGTTGTGGGATTACAGGGCCAAGTTGATAACAATACTTCGGGTATAACTAATACTAAAGCAGAGATTGAAAAATTAGAACAGCAAATTTCTAAGTTAACTGCTGAAAACACCGCATGTGACAATAATTTAAAAGAACTTACGGCTCAATCCACTGCTGATATTGCGGCAGCACAGAAAAAAATCGATGAATGCGAACAGAACCTAGCTGGTTTAACAAATCAAAATGTCGCTATACAAGCAGAGGTCGATGCTCTAAAGAAAGCCGCAGAAGGAAATGGAGACCACGCAACACAAATTGACGATATAACCAAACAAAACGCCGCACAATTAAAACAAATACAAGATGAAAATAATGCTAAAATGACAGATTTACAAAACCAGATAAACCAGCGTGATGAAGAAATATCAAGACTTACTCAAGAGGCTACTGGCAATGCCTCGCAACTTCAAGAACAAATTGCTAAAAAACAAACAGAGATTACCGCTTATCAACAGCAAATCACTGTTTTACAAAAACAAGCAGATGATTTAAAACAAGAAAATGATAATTTAATTCAAAGAATTATTGCCGCAACAACGGCTATTAACGAGGCTACACAAAACTTACAACAACTATCTGACCCATCCAGTTATAACCAAGCAGAGCTAGCACAAGCATTCAAGGAGATTGAGAAATCAATCCAAGATATTTATGATGCGCTTGAAGGCTCCACATCTGTGGCTGGACCAGGATCCAGCCGCGGGTTAAATAATAATCAAGACATACATTTACAAAACATGGATAAAAAACCTTTTTCTTTAAAACAACGACAACTTATAGATATACTTAAAGAAAAACCACAAAAAGATAACTTTACAGGTGGTCCTAGCAAATATGCTATAGCATTAAAAGCAGTTCAGACCGCAAGAAACGAGCAAGAAGTAATAGACGGATTAAAGGGTATTGAAATTAAAAATAATACAGTTATGGGAGGTAAAAAACGCAAAACTAAAAAGAATAAAAAACAAAAAGGAGGGTTTAAATATAGCAATAAGGCAAAGAGAACAACCTTTAGCGTTTCACGCTCTACATTAAGTAACCGTAAATCTAGCAAAAGTCAGAGAAATACAACAAGCAAGCGATAATCGGTTAAATAAATATTTAATAATATATTTTTTATAATATTAAATGTCAATCAATAAATTTGTAATATTAGGAGAGAGATGTAGTGGAACTAATTTTTTAGAGGAGTCTATGAAACAAAATTTTCATATAAACTATACAACAGAATACGGGAACAAACATTTTTTTTGTTTTAATGACTATAACAAAAGAAACAATGATGATACCCTTTTTATAGGAATTATAAGAAATCCAATATATTGGTTAAACTCTTTTTCAAAAGAATTACATCATATACCTAACGCAAATAAAAATATTCGGAATTTTTTATTTAATGAATTTTATTCTATTCTTGATAATCATTCCGTAAAAAATAAGAATGTTTTCAATTTTACCACGTTTAAAAATAATGAAACGGTTAACCCCGCAGATTTGAATTATACAACAGGTAAAAAATATAAAAATATTTTTGAACTGCGAAAACTTAAAAACTTTTACCTAACAAACATCATACAAACAAAAGTAAAAAATTACATTTTAATAAACTATGAAGATTTGTTATATAATTACGAGGATACACTTAAACGTATTAAAGACAAATTTGGTCTACTGCCGACATCATCAGAATTTATTAAAATCACAAATTATAAAAAATCTACTTCTTATAGCTATAAACAACAAAGGTTAATAACGTTTAGCAATGATTTAATAAAAATATTATGGCAATATTTAGATACAGAACAAGAATCCAGACTTGGGTATTCTATGAATGATTATGATAACAATTATTTTAAAACCAAATCCCTTTTAGGTAAATTAGATAACATTCCTGAAATTGTCGGAAGGTAATTACAGCTGGTAGGCCAGTTACCATGTATTTCTCTATAACGAAATGACTCAATTTTACATCTTTTTGATAAAACCTCTTTTCTTAAATTGTAAATTTTTTTCCAAGTGCGTTGAATTAGGCGTATCCAAATAGTTTTTATTATAGACACAAATTCTTCGTCCCCGTTTAAATATAAACATTCAGCTATCTCCGGTTTAATATAATTTTTACTATTTATAATATTTTTATAGTTTCTAATAACTAAATGGTCCGAGACAATTTCGGACCCGGGTTCTGATAATAAACGGTTGTATCGTGCATTATACGACTTATACAAGTTCCTAATAACATCCCACCAGACATCAGGCTTAAATCTATCAAGAGTTAAATAATGGGTATTCACAATTAAATCTGTATTACCATGTAAATGCCCGTTGTAAAGTGCACATAAAACAATATTATATTTTGTTTTACTTACTTCGCCTGGTTCATATGATATTTCATCATTTCCATCATCGCTATCATCGCTATCATAACTATCATCACCATCATGACTATCGTCACTTTCAGAGTTATAATACTCATTTGTCATTTAATTTACCTTAAATTTCAAATATATAAAATATTCAATTTTTTTTTAAACAATATATATATAATGAAACTAAAAAGCGTATTAAATAAACTACTTACAAATAGCTGGGTTTTGAAGATTGTCTTCATAACATCACTAGTTAGTGTTTTAAGTTACGTTGTTTTGGGTAATATAGAGGCTTTTATGTTTTTTGTAGCATTGGCTGCCCTTGTTAAATACTTTAGCAGAAATATGATTATTATTTTAGGTGTTCCTTTACTTTTAGTAAATTTGTACGATTTAAACAAGAGTAAAAAAACTAATAAGGAGGGATTAGAAAATAATACCGATTCCAGTGCTGCCCCTAAAAAGCCTTCACATGCTCAAGTTATTGACAAATTAAACTCTGAAAAACGTACGCAGGATAGCACTCCTATTACTCCGCCGGTAATAGGTAGCAAAACAGATGAGTCTTTTGAGGTTGGACGTTCTAAAAAGGGAGGCGCGCATGATATAGACTATGCTTCTACAATTGAAGACGCTTATGACGAATTAAATAAAATACTAGGTAGTGACGGTATTAAACGACTCACCGATGATACACAAGGTTTGATGAAACAACAAGCACAGTTGGCGGAATCAATGAAAGGTATGGCGCCTCTTATTCAAGGAATGGCTCCAATGATGAAACAAGCGCAAGCAATATTAGGTGACATGGGTAATGACAAAGAAGGTTTAGGGTCTATAATGAACATGGCAAAGAAACTCGCTGGAGGTGCTTCTGCGTAATAAACAAATCTTATTAATAATTAATGTTTTTATATTATATAACTATAATATGAAAAAATGTCCTCCTGGTGTTATTTGTATTGAAAATGTTTCAATGTTTTTTATTTTTATGTGTGTTTTAATTCTTGGATATTTAATTTATAGTAACGTAAGAAGTAATAACATTGTTGTTAATAATAAATCGTCTGACAAAATTGTTCTTAAAGACCCACAAAGAGAGAACGGGTTATTTGGTGGAATTTTCCCTAGTTGGCCTTATAACAATTTACCAAATGATGTTCTATTGAATCCATACGCGCCTCCACTCAGAGACGAAAGATATTTTATACCTTCGACGACGAATATTCCGCCTGGTGCCATTCCTATTAATATATCTACTAATGTTGGTGCTGTAGATACGTCTTATAGACAACTTGGCATTTTAACACCGTTGAATGGTAAATCCAAGGATAATATTTTACCATTAATGGGACGCCCATTATTTACCAATCGTGATAAATGGAATTATTATACGACTAGTAATCAACATAATAATGTAAAATTACCTGTATCGCGTAATGGAAGAAGTTGTACGAATGAGTATGGATGCGATAGATTATTTAATGGGGATACAGTTTACATCGAAGGTGCTAACGAAACTTATAAAGTAACCATATATGACAACGATACTATTAAATATTTGCCTTTTATTTAATATCATGATATTTCTCTCTTCAGTTGATAGGTAGAACTAAAATATTTATTACATAATAACTAATAAATATGTTAGGAGTGTCTTTACTTGTGGGATCTAGTTTTATTTTTTCTTGTTAATTTAAATTTTCGACTTTTTTTACCACCAGAAGATGCCATTTTTTCAGTTGCTGTATTAACCGCGCTAAACCCATTTTGTGGTCCCTCGGCTCCCGTTGAAATATTGGCGGATACCTTATCTGATATCTTGTCACTCACATAAGTAATAATAGTATCAATTGAGGTTGTTAAGTCTTCACGCGAGACCACGCCTGGTTGTTCTTCTTCAGCAGCAGGTTGTTCTTCTTTAGTAGCAGGTTGTTCTTCAGTAGCAGGTTGTTCTTCTTTAGCAGCAGGTTGTTCTTCAGTAGCAGGTTGTTCTTCTTCAGCAGCAGGTTGTTCTTCAGTAGCAGGTGCCTCTACATCAGACTGTTCTTCTTTAGCAGCAGGTGCCTCTACATCAGCAGACTGTTCTTCTTCAGTAGCAGACTGTTCTTCTTCAGTAGCAGGTTGTTCTTCAGTAGCAGGTGCCTCTACATCAGCAGACTGTTCTTCTTTAGCAGCAGGTGCCTCTACATCAGCAGACTGTTCTTCTTTAGTAGCAGGTTCTTCTACAACCGCAGGTTCTTCTGGAGTAGCAGTCTCTTCTTCAGCAGCAGGTGCCTCTGCGGTAACAGGTTCTTCTACATCAGCAGGGTGTTCTTCTACAACCGCAGGTGCCTCTACAGTAGCAGGTGCCTCTGCGGTAACAGGTTCTTCTACAGTAGCAGGTTGTTCTTCTACAGTAGCAGGCTGTTCTTCTACAACCGCAGGTGCCTCTACATCAGCAGGTGCCTCGACAGCAGGGGTTACTTCCTCAAGATCCTCAAGAGCAGGCTCATCTATTTTAACTTCTTCAGGCGCAGGCTCTGATGGAGCCAAATCTTTTTCCTCTATAGGGGTTTCCAAAGTAGGCGTTGTCGCAATATCATTTTCACCACCTTTATGTTTTTTATAGCGGATTCTTTTTAAAGTCTTATTACTCAAATTTACACCTATTTTTCTTCTAAACGTCCTATTTTTTTTAGACGATTTCTTTTTTGATGGTTTCTTTTTTCTTAGAGTTTGTTTTTTCCTATTGTATAATTTTGATATTTTACCTTTAGTTAATTTCATTTCTATATAAATAAATTAATATTTTTATTTATATAGTTATATTAATGAGTACAAATAAAGAATCAATTAATATATCACGTGAAAACGTTCAAGGAACGTGTGATTTAAAATGCGCTTATAATTTTAAATATCATGAAAGTAATTTAACTGCTAAAAATAATGAGGTAATGATTTCGTTAACTTATGACAATGGAAATATTCCACCTGTTTTGTTTAACCAACAAAAGTATACAGTTGATAGTATCATGATTGTATCTCCGTCAATTCACGTGTTTAATGGCGCTACAACTAATGCAGAAATTGTAGTTAAACATACTCCAGTAGCTGGAGGTAATCAACTTGCGGTGTGTGTTCCTATTAAAGAATCTAGCGATTCATCAACTGCCACAAATTTACTAACTCAAATATTAATGGGGGTTGCGAATAACGCTCCAGCAAAAGGCGAGTCGACAAATCTAAATATTAGTGATTTTACATTAAATAATATAATCCCTAAAAAACCATTTTATAGTTATACTGGATCAAATGATCAAACTGAATGGATAGTTTTTGATATTTTGTACGCAATCCCACTAAATAATAAGACATTAAATGGACTAACACAAATTATTAAACCATTCCCTCTTCCTACCACAGGAAAAGGATTATTCTATAATTCAATTGGTCCAAATAATATAAGTTTAGGAGACAAGGGCATTTATATTTCCTGCAACCCAACAGGCTCATCTGAAGAGGAGACAGATGTAACATACTCAAAAAACTCGACAAGTTATGATTTGACCTCTATATTTAACAACCCGGCAGGCTCAATGGTTTTTCAAATACTAATAGCATGTATTATTTTTATATTATTGTTTTTAGTATTAAACTATGGGTATGGTCTTTTAACAAGCGACGTAATAAAATTACCGAGTTTTAAAATACCAGGTACAAGTTAAGTAAATGATAAGAACTGGTTCTTTTAAGCGCATGCCTTCTAGATAACCCGTGCGCTAGTTGACATCAACGTCAAAGTAATAACTACCCTCTGTCATTGAAAAAATTATTAGGAGTGGATAAAATTCTTATTTTGACCTATTAATAGAATATATATTATTTATACATTTATTTTTATAAATAATATTTGTTACCATCTCCAACTCTTTGTATGTCCTCTTGAATACATAATACCTTCTGTGTTATATTATTCAACGGAGGTTAACTTTCAGAGCTTTAACAACCAGATTCTTCTTTTACAGGCTCTTCTTTTTGTATATTTAGTAATTTATTTATTTGTATTATTAATTATATCTTTATTTATTATAAAATGTCATCATATACATTTACTGGTTCTGGAAATTTGACTCAAGGTACCGTTAACACATTTCTAGGGTCCGCAACAACAGTTATTATAGAAGGGTACACAAGTATTGGTAATAGTGCGTTCAATAGTAAAACACAAATTACATCAGTATCCATTTCCAATACAGTTACAAGTATTGGGCAAAGTGCGTTCCGAGGGTGTTCCGGTTTGACATCAATAACAATTCCCAATTCAGTTATAAGTCTTGGTATATATGCGTTCGAAGCGTGTACCAGTTTGACATCAGTAACCTTTACTCCAACTTCACAAGTTACAAGTATTGGTCAATTTGCGTTCGGGTCGTGTTCCGGTTTGACATCAATACTCATTCCCAATTCAGTTTTAAGTATTGATCATTATGCGTTCTTTGGTTGTTCCGGTTTGACATCAATAACAATTCCCAATTCAGTTACAAGTATTGGTTCAAATACGTTCCAATCTTGTTCCAACTTGGCATTAGTAACATTTATTTCAACTTCACAAGTTACAAGTATTAGTCCTGAGACGTTCCTATCGTGTTCCAGTTTGACATCAATAACAATTCCCGATTCAGTTACAAGTATTGGTCTAGGTGCGTTCGCTAATTGTACCAGTTTGACATCAATACTCATTCCCAATTCAGTTACAAGTATTGGTATTACTGCGTTCCAGTCGTCTGGATTGACAACTGTCACTATATCCCCAGCAAATACTCTAGGTATAACAGTGCCTACTCTTAGCATTTCTTTTTTTGGTAAAAATGGGGTTAATACAGTTCCATCGCCACCAACAATTACTAGTGTAACAAATACAACAACTGGTAATTATACTGAGATATCTATTGTGGGAACCAACTTTGCTGCTGGAGATGTTGTTTCATTTGTTAATTCAGGTGTTTCCGTATCATATTCACCTTCGTCTATAAGTAATACATTGATAAAAGTGACAATGCCGTCTGGAATAAATTATAATATTTCTTCTGCAGTGGTTACACATCCAAGTAATAGTAGTAG
>Ga0209358_10000408_pt1 | contig 37934 bp, 51 predicted proteins | sample LauGreFa1BDMLBSN_2_FD_187574 | JGI IMG/M metagenome (GOLD analysis project Ga0209358, IMG submission 187574) | Freshwater lake microbial communities from Lake Michigan, USA - Fa13.BD.MLB.SN (SPAdes) (version 2) | ecosystem: Environmental > Aquatic > Freshwater > Lake | place: Lake Michigan, USA... | reverse complement strand
GCTTCATACTGCCCATTATGGTTCCATCGGTACTGTGCCGAATGTCAAAGGACAGACTGATTTTGCTACACGACAGATTAACAAGTTACTCGACCAAGCCTACAAAGGATTCTTGACCGACAAGGAACTGGAGGAGCTTAAGAACGGTAAGGAGTTCTGGTTTGACTCTGATGAGGCAATCCGGCGTATGGGTAAGCGTTACAAGTACCTAGAATCTCTTCAGAACCCGCCTAAGCCTAAGAAGGCTAAAGCTGAGACTGTAGAGTAAACGAAAAAGGCCACTAGAGCGATGAACTCTAGTGGCCTTATTTGTTTACACTTACGGTTTGACAGCCTACGGCTTGCTGTTATGCGCTATGGTTGCAAAAGCAGCTATTGTAGCAACAATCCAGAGCACTGGTTTAGCTACCTTGGCTACCCACTCAAGGACGATAAAGGCTCCGGAGGCAGCGTTAAACGCTTTCACCATACCTTCAGTGTCCTCGGCTACCTTATCAACCTTAGCCTCAACTGCTATGAGTCGTTCATAGATTTCTTTGTGTGATACTTCTTGGGTTTCCATATCACTCTTTCTTACTTGACTTCATGGCAATGATGTTCTCCAGTGTCTTACCACCGAAGTAGGCAGACATAATGAGCATACCCCATTGACCTAACAGATTAACATATCCTTCATTGGCGTTGTAGCCGAAGGCAGACATGAAAGCAAACAAGAAGTAACCTACAAAGATAGCGACTAAGGACAGTGGACGAATGTTCTTAGACAGCCATGAGTCAGAACCCATGTCATCCTTCCAACGCTCGGTAACACCTGTCTGTTCTATCTTATACACCTCGGTCTCATTAGCCATCTTAGCCAATTCCCCATCCTGAGCCATCTGTGCCAGCTTCAGTTGAGCCTCTGCCTTTTGAGCAGGGTCAGGGATCAGTTTGTCGATGAGTTTACCTCCGATACCTAATAAAGCATCCAATACCATACTACACCTTTATTATTTATAACCGCAGGCATTACCCTTGCAGTGATCTAAGATTTCATAGACGCTAAAGCCAACAAAACCAATAACAGCACAAGCTAAGAGCAGGATAAGTACCATCTCGATAGCTTCCTGTATCTCTTGCTTCTTACGTGCTGCTTTAGCTTTGTCTAAGCGTTGCTGGTCAGCGTAAGCCTTCTCCATCTTGGCTGCTCTCTCCTTGATCCTGAACCAGACATCCATCTTGTTAGCTTGGAAGAAGAGCATCTCTATCTTCTTCTCAAACTGGATAGCTTGTTCAACAGCAAGTTCAAGTTCAATGGCTTGACCCAAAGCAGAGCCTTTAAAGCTACCTGCCTTGGATGCCTGAATAACCTCAATGGCTTGAGACTTAGCGTCAAAGTACTTACTCAGTACAGGGCCAAGACTCTCCACATCCCTGATAGTCTCTACAGTCTTCTTTACCAGTTTTACAGCGGTCTGCACCGCTGCTAGGGCTGTAAAAGGATCAATCATAGAGCCTCAAGGATATACGCTACGGTGAAGCTCGAAGTGAGGGCCATCTTTGAAGGACTGCCAATCACCACCCCATACAATGTCAATACCCATGTCTTTAGCAGTCTTCTTAACGTGATCAGCAACTACTTGATAGTACTTCAAGTCCCAAGTGATCTCACCATCCCTGAACACAGCAATGTCCACAGCCTTGCCAGTGAGGTGTCGGCTGTTCATCGTCTGTGACTTGCCTGCGTCAAAGAGAGCCTTTTGTTGCTCCTTTGTACGCAAGCCTTGGGTGATGGAGAAGTCCATAGGACTGTCTTTGATAGCTTCGTTGAAGACCTTCTGTAAGTCTGGATGGACTTCAGCAAGGCGATCTGCGCTTTTAGTTCCAAATGCGTATGTCATTGTGTAAAATCCATTTCTAATACGTTAACAGGAGCTTCCTGAGTGTTCTGCACTGCTGATGGTTTTCCATGAATAAATGTATTTAATTCATTCAAATACTCAGAATTAATTACTCCGCTATTCTGAAGCATCTGTATGCCTTTAGCAGCCACTGCTCCTCCGTACTTAGGATTATTTTGAGCCTTTGCTAATAAGGCCAATCCATTCATAGCATTCTTATTTGTTAAAGCATTAGCAATAAGCCGAGGAGTTAAGATTAACGTAGCTCCACTGAGCGCCAATTGTGCAGGATCAAGTTTATCTTTAATACTATCAGGTAGTACAAAATAAGCCAAGCCTAAGCCGCCCACTTGCATAGCTCCTGAGATTGCTTGAGTTTTTAAACCTCCTCCTCCAATTTCTTTTTCTAAAGCAAACTGAGCAGCGTTGGCAACTTCTTGAAGCTGCTTGTTTCCGTTAAACACAACATTAAAACCTTCTCTGAAAGTTTTATCTTGCATTTTTGTAGCAAACGTCCTAAGTCCTTCAGGAGAGCCGAACATCTCATCCAAATAGCCGTATTGCAACTCAGCCATAAGGCCCTTACTTTGTTCAGGGGGTAAATATTTCTGAGCTTGTCGAAGAGCGGCGCGTACTTTAACAAGGCGATCAGGAGTTTCAGGATTAAACAAAAATTTACCTACAGCTTGAGGTTCTGCTTTTAAAGCACTACGAATTGTAGCATCTTGTAGACCTTCCATTGCATCTTTGTATCCTTGCTGTGCATTAAAGTAATCCCTTAATAATGGGTTATTTGTTTTATTTGCAACAGTAGTTCCTAAGTTCATCGCGTCAATAGAATCAGCATTACTTAAATACTGTCCTGAACGTAGACCAGCAGGTTGATCAATACCACCTTTTAATCCTAAACTACGAGCAAGCGCTTTCTCTTCTTCGTTTCCAAAAGTGACTACTGCCACTTCGTCCATACGATTACGCAATCCTGCTGCTGCTTTATTATACCAAGTTTCTGAAGCAGTTGTTGCTTTTCCTTCTTGTTGCATACCTCGAGCACTAGCTAAGAAATCACTTCTAATTTCATGCGCCGCGCTCATTGGTATGACATCATCCAAAGCATTAATTTGGTTCAGAACATCAACTTGTTGTTTGACTGCATCTGGATAATTACCTTTAGGATACTTTTTCTGTATTTTGCTTAATTCCGCTTGAGCTTCAGCTTTATACGGAGCGATGTCTACACGTAATCCATCCCCTTCAATATCCATCCTCTGGTAGACAGGGCGGTATTTGTCTTTCATTGTTTTCAACGCTGTGTCTACAGCATTTTGAAAGCGAGAACCAACAATGGACTGAGTAGTGGCTTGATTAGCAGGGACATCTATTTTTAAAGCTTGTTTAAAAGCATCAGATGTGTCCAGACTTTCCATGACATCCGCAGTGCCTTTTTCAAGTGCTTGTCTCTTAGCTGCTTCATTTTTTGCAAATACGTTAGCTGTTACAGGAGACATTTTTAATGCTCCTTCAACACCTTGCGTAGCTACATCTCCTGTTAACTCGCCTTTAGTAAGAGTAGCTCCTCGGTTTGAAAGCCATTCTTGAGCGGCTTGCCGTTTTAATCCTTCTGGAGTATCGAAAAATCCCGGCCCTTTTGATAATTTCTCTTTAGCAATCTTGTAGGCTTTACCTCCTGTTTGAAAAACTAAGTTACCCCCAAGATCATAGAAAGCGTTCTCAATGCTATTTTCTAAAGCTTTCTGAGCTGTTTCAGAACTAAATACATCCCTCCCTGTAAGAGCTTGCTCTCCAACAGTTCCTGTAATTGTTCCTGCTGTGGAGCCGACTAATGAAGGGATATAAGGACGGGCAAAAGCAGGAGCCTTTGCTGCCATGCCCATAACAGGAGCCATTACGCGAGACTCAGCGAATAAAGCGGGAGCTAATCCTCCAAGTAATCCACCTAACTCAGGCAATGAAGTAGGAAGAGCGGCTTGAATAGGAGCAGCCAGAATACCTCCAATCGCTCCTCTAGTTCCTTCAAGCTGCCGAGCACGAGCAACTTCTTCTTCCCTTGTTGGGCCTTGACGAAGTTCCGCTCCGGGACTCTTGGAAAAATCAAGTTGCAGTGCATCCATTATCGTAATTCCTCTTGTAGTTTTTTAGCTTCTTCCCGTTCAGTAGCGGAAATAGTGTTCTCTTTCAGTTTTTTACCTAACGCATTTAAACGATTAAGTTTGGTAGTTGCTTCTGCTCGAGCAATGTAGGGATTAAACCCAGAGATAGATCCTTTATTTGCTTTTCTATATTCTTCGCCTTTTCGATAAGCAATTGCTTCAGCCTGTAAGCCTTTCTCTAAATCATCCACTAATCGTTTAAACGTCTCAGGTTCTTGTAAAATACCCGGTTTAATCTTTAACTGAGCTTCAAAATCTTTGACCGCAGGGTTACTACCAAAGTTTTTCTTCAACTCAGCAATGGCAAATTGCGTAGTCAACGCTTCCACAACTTCTGTATTAGAAGCGCGATCAACATCAATTGGCAACCCTAAACCACGGGCAAGTTTAGCAGCCCCCATTTTTGTGCTTGCTCCTGTACCTGCAAATGAAGAATCAATTAAAGTGCGTACATCAGCTAACTTTTTAGTCATTGCTGGAATAGTAGCAAATGCCTTACCTGCCTCGTTCCACTCTTTACCCTGCTCATCTGCTGCGCTCTTATTCCAAGCTTTATCGAATACGTCTCCTAAAGGCACATTAACGTCTGTCTTAGAAGTCAACTGACTGATACCACCAACATAAGGCTGTTTGACAACATTGTTGTCTTTGTCTTTACCAAACACAAACTGAGTTTGACCATCGCTGTACACAGGACGTTGAGTGCCATCTAGTGCCACACCAACCTTAGTAGGCTTTGCACCGTCTTTAGTGATCAGCTCTACAAGCTTATCAGCAAAAGCTGATTTGTATTCAGGTGAGTTTACTGTTCCTTTGGTTAAGGCGTAAGCAGCAGCATTCTTCTCTTCAGGAGTACGCACATCTGTTGGAGCAGGAATACGCAAAGCTTTAGCTGCTTCAGCTTTATTCTTTTCAATCTCGGACTGAGCTTTCTCAGCATCCATAGCAGCTTTCTTCAATGCTTGGGATTTAGCAAATGCTTCTTGAGCACCTTGCACATCGCCTTTCTGCACCAACTCAGAAGCTAACTTGCCCCAGCCTTCTGCATTGGTAGGAGCCACTTGCTGCATCAAAGACTGGCGTTGAGTAACACGAGCCAACTCAGGATCTTGAGCACCCAACATACCACCGATAGCACCACCGAGCTTGTTAGCACCTGCATAGATACTAGCGGTAGCACGTTGGAAAGGATCTAACTGAGCATACTGCAACGCTTGAGTCTGCAAGGCTGCATCGCGCTGTGCCTGAAGGGATTCTGGAGTGATCCCAAATAAACTATTAACTACTTCAGCCATTGTTATTCCTTATTAGAACCAAGAATTCTGCTCGGCTAACATACGAGCTTGTTGTGTCTGTGGATTAGCCAGAGCACCTGCTAAGTATTGATCCTGCTGACCGTAAGCCCCTTGAGTTGTGCCTCCGTAAGGACTAAAGTAATTACTTAATCCTGACATTAAAGCTTTGTTGCTGCCTGCACCGGAGAGCAATGCACCAAATGGGCTATAAGAGTTAGCAGCAGCCATAGCGTTAGCAGCATTGGTAGAGCCTGTCATCAAGGTATTACCCACGTTAGCGCCTGCTGAGGCAGCACGCCCACCCAACTGAGCACCTAAGTCCAGAGCACCCTGACCAGCACCTTCAAGGCTCTGAGCCAAGCCGAACTGAGTCTTCAGAGGGTTATAACCAGCAGAAGCCAAGTCTAAGCCAGTACCGAACAAACCTGCGCCGAAGGTAGTGGCTGCTCTGCCTTGCTCTTGAGCCTGAGAAGCCAGTGTCAAGTCCTGCAATGCCTGAGCGTTCAACAAAGCCTGTTGTTCAGGGTTAGCTGCGCCCATCATACCGCCTTGGGAGACTGCAACACCACCACGGCCTGTGTTGAACAGGTTCTGAGTTAAACCTGCTTGAGCACGTTCACGGGCAGGCTGCAAGAGTGCTTGCTGCTGTGCCATGTACTGCTGCGCTGCTTGCTCAGGGGACTCAGCCAAGTACTGCTGACCTAAGTTAAACAGTTGCTGTTGTGCTGCCTGAGCTTCCTCTGCTGTCTGCATACCGCCCATGCCTGCTTCAGACAACAAGCGATCACGCATAGCTGCAACTTCAGGAGAGACTGTGTAGCCTGCACCGATCAGGTTGCCTTGTGCATCAGTCTGGAAGTTAGAGGAACCGAAGCGGGTAGTGACACCTACTGGACGGAATCTCTGTGCATCTGCTGCGATACGTGCTGCTTCGAGTTGGGCGTTAGCTTGTGTCTGGGCTGCTTTCTGGGCTGAATTACCACCAAACAAACCACCTAACAGACTTAAACCACCACCAATAAGGGAGGAGAGAGCCATATATTTATTCCTTTTGTAACTAGAGAGATATTAGTCTGTTAAGCAGTACGTTTCCACATAGCCACTGTGATGTACGGCTGGAGGTTAGCGTTAGTTCCACTGGAACCCCCGGAGGCAACTGTAGTAGCCACAGAAATACCTGTGGTTGCGCTGGCAGTAGCTGAACTTTTCACACCAGCGGTAATGAAACCGCCGCCACCTGCTGATTCACCACCGCCTGCGTTGCTCAAGACAAACAACCCAGCCGAAGGGCCGTGTGTGTGTCCTGAATCAGTAACAGTCGATGTGGCTGTGTGAGTGTGGCTTACTGCAATAGCATCCTTACTACCGCCAGTCTCTTCTAAGGTATCAAAAGATGTATCAGATCCGTTCAGACCCACCATCACTCTACCTGCGCCAAAAGCTGTCCAAGTACCGAAACCAAGCAATGTGCCGGGGTTAGTGCTTACACCTGCGTTGATGTAGATAGAGCCTACAGGGTACAGTGCTTGCAAAGCAGCAGTCACAAAAGCTGTGGTAGCGACCTGAGTGGTGTTGTTCCCTCCAGAAGCTGTGGGAGCTGTCGGAGTGCCTGTTAAGGCAGGACTAGCCAAGTTAGCCTTGGTTTCAATAGCTGTGGCAATGTTATTAAACTCAGCGTCAATCTCAGTGCCTTTGATAATCTTTGAAGGATTACCTGAAGACAAAGAGTCTTTACTCGCAAAGTTAGTGCTTTTTACGTAGTCTGTCATGTTATACGATCTTTCCGTTCTTGGCCTGAATTTCAATCTTCTGGATGCTCAAAGCAGAACCGTTAATGTTTGCCTCGTAACCAGTCTGGACAACTTTACCTGATCCTGTAGGATAGGCAACAAGTGTTTGTAGGGTAATACCATCAGAATATTCTACACCACTAGTATTATACTCGGAAATTCCGAATTCTGCAACCCCTTGAGTAGGAATTTTACTGTTTTGTGAAGAATAATTCTCTTTAAAGTCATATCCCCACTTAATTGTGACGTATTGGTTAGAACCACCGATCACAACCACTGAGAGTTTTTTCAACACAGAGCTTACAGAAGGCGATCCTAAGTCAGTATGGTTAGTGAAGTACTGGAAGCGATAGCTGTTACCATTGTCCAAATACCCTGAATACTGGCCTACATAGCCTGCTTTACCGATCAATAAGCTCTTGTCTCGGAGGTAGCAAAAGCTTCTAGGCTCCATGCTATCCCAGACTGTTACCCTGCTTGAGCCATCCTGCAATGTAGCTTTCATGTCGAAGCAGTACACGGCTTTAAGGCTAGGCAATGTAAGTAAGTAGAAAGACTCAAAAGGACTGTATACAGACTTGATGGTAGATGCTGTCTCACCAGCCACAGCACTCATCAGGTCATTACGTACATTCTTAGACAAGTCACGGAATGGTGCTGACTTCTCTTGGATGGTACGCAGGACGCTACGAACACCTGTGTCGGACAAGAAGATAACATCTGATCCTGTGTTCTGGATGGTGTCTCTAGCGATACAGCCGATACCTGTCAAGGAGTCAGAGATCTTAAACACTCCTGCCGAGAGCACATCCTGAGCACCTGAGTACACCAAGATATTGTTCTTACCGAAGATGAACAAGAAGCCGTTATGAGAGGCCAAGCCTGTCACGTTATCAGCACCGTTAGGCCACACTGAAGACACGTCAATAGAGCCTGTAGAACCGTTAATCCACTTGTGACCAGACAGGATGTCCGACCAGTAGATCACTGTCTTCTCAGTGGCTAAGTCAGCAACCCATAAGCGTCCATAGGCAGACAGTACAATGTTACCTGCCGGGACTGTACCTGTGTAGCCTGACTTCTCAGACACACGGCGATAGGTTGTAGTACTGACAGCAGGGTCGAACACCAGAGGATCATGTCCAGACTGGAACAAATACAAGCACTCGTTCAGAGCAGCCATCTGCCAGTTACTACCGGAGATTGTGGGGGCAGTTCCACCACCTCCGTAGGTGAGCATGGTTAAGGTACTACCTACCAGCTTAAAGATCTTGTTGTTACCTGCTACGATAGTGTACTCAGAGCCTGCATCTGTAACCAACTGACCGATAGCTTCTACGTTAGCAGTGCTTAAGTCAGAGTTGCTGGAGTGCTTAGTAACCCATCCTTGACGAGCACCCACACGGCCATACTGGTCAATAACACAGTTAACAGCGGTCAAGGCAAAGCCAGAGGCTAAGTCCAAGGAGCTATCTTGTGTGTTCAGGCCATAGAAGCCCGGTGCTGTAATGCTAAATGTTTGGAGTTGTTGACTCATGGCTTACACAGCCTCCCAAGTCTCTTCCTCAACATAGCGAGAACTTTCAATAGCGATAGCGTCAGCCAAGGAAGCTTTGTACAGACCATAGGCTTCAGAGCTATTCAAACCACCATCTTCACCACGCTCAACCAAGGCACGGGCAAAGGCTCCTAAGACTACAGGCTCTTTAGGGGCAAGCATAGTGTTAGCATCAGATGTCAACTCAGCTTGAGGAATGTACAGGTTAAAGTACAAGGTCAAACCTGCTGTAGGCACAGGGTAGAAGTCTACCTTGGTGTCGCCAGTGGTGTGGATACCGTTGAAGTTGTAGTACATCGGGCCACCAGTATTGCTGTTGTTCAGTAAGTACTGAGACATCAACTTGGTGCTGATGGGGTTAATAACAGACTTGTTGGTGATGTCTTGAGCATCAATGACCTTGAAGCGAGTACCCGAACCTGTTAGCACATAGCCGTAGGTATCAGCCAATGTCTCGATCATCAAGGTATCTGTCAAGGCATTCCATGCGTAGGCATCTTCTACTTGTCGTTTGGCATCATTAACCAACTTACCCACAAGCTTAGATAAAGTATTTTCATTGACTGTACTGACTTCAGGTTCGCGCATACGAATCAGAACGTCATTGACCAGTTCAAGGTATGTTGGCAGTGCCATAACTTAGATTCCTTCTTTCTTAAACAATTCAAAGGTGCAGATAGTACTGAAAGAGCTACCAGCTTCGTCCTGCATCACCACGGTATCGCCCTCCTCAAGTACCACATAAGCCCCTCCATCCATGCGAACGTAGGACTTAGAAGCGATAGTACCATTATGGACATAGATGTCGGCAGATGCACTAGAGTCTCTCCAGTAAGCTGTGACGCTCTTGGTAGATCCTGAGTTATTAAAGATATACATCAAGTTCCACTTAGCGAAGTAGCCAAGAGGAACTGTGTAGATCGTTGTAGCCGTAGCTGCTGTGAGGTTAACACCTACCGATACTGGGCGTGTCATTTTGACTTCTTCTTCTTATCTTTATTCTTCTTGGTACGCTCACCACGCTCAGGCTTACTACGCCCTTCGCTACCGCTGGCCTCGCTGAGGGCAATCGCAACTGCCTGCTTCTGAGGTTTACCTTCCTTGACCATCATGGAGATGTTCTCGGATACTGTCTTATCTGATTTACCCTTTTTAAGCGGCATTGTTATCTCCTTTAGGCCATGTAATTTGTAAAATAGCTAATTCCTCAACCGAAGTGCAAGCTGTGATTGCCGCTTCATTTGCGTCAGATGCCACACGAATGGCAGAACGAGCCGCCAAGGTGTCAGCGTCCACAGGCTTGATGCCTTCAGAAGCACGAACAATCTTCCAGTCAGTAGCCGCCAGCAATGAGCCAGCAGTGGCCTTGACTTGGGCGATCATCTGCGACTTCAAGCCTTTGGAAACCAGACGCTTGGTTGTTGGAACCATTGCTGGTTGACCGTCAACTTCACCAAGTTCCATCACGAACATTGGGTTGCCGTCTTGGTCAACTTCTTCACGGTCTTCCAGTTGCTTGGGATTGCCTACGCCCCACCAAAAACGATCATCGTAAGCAGCAGGGTCTGCAACTTCAGTGATGCCAATGGCGATCTTCTCTGCAAGCGTTGTAAGGCGCAACCAGTTGGAGGGATACTGCACACCGTTATGGGTGAAAGCAGTGTCAATTGCAAGTGGTTTGTCATTCAGTAAAAACATGGTTGTTCCTTATCGTGCGAGAGAGTTTTTAAATGGATGCTCACTGAAAGCGGCATAAATAAATGTGCCTCCAGATGCGTTAACACCAGTGTCAACAGCCCGTGACTTAAATCCGTTGGACAGCAAGTCAATGCTATGGTTTGTGTTTGTCGCTTCAGCATCAGACCAGTTTGGCCGCAAGAAGCTCGACATTGTGTTGAACGTATTACGAGCTGTATCAAAGACAAACCAGTCGCCTGTGCTATCGGTGCGCTTAATCATCACATAGCGAGGACGGAAGCCCGTGAACACAAAAGGCCCGTCAGCAGACCCGTTGCCTGTGTAGCTACCGAATTTCGAGAAGCCTGCGACTTCAGCGAATAGGTAGGCGACAAGGTTGCCGCCAGATGGATTAGCCTCACCAGCAGTGCCAACAGAAAACACAGAAGAAGTTGGTGCTGTGCTATTCCAATTGGTTGTCACAGCAGAAGCCTGTGTTAAGTTCAAATACATTGCGTTTCCAGCGCCAATACTTGCATGGTACACAGCCCAGCTTGATGTGCCTCCACGGTTCTTGGCAATTATCATTTTTGGAGCAACGCCAAGAGAATGACTAATGGTCTGTGCAGAACCCGTCCCCGTATAAGTCACAATGTCAAAGCCAGCAGAGGCGCTTTCTTTCCATTGCCAGCCAGCATATGTAAAGGTTGAGCCGTTGAACTGACCGTTACTGCCCAAGGTGAAGCCACCAGAATCAAAGCTAGACAGCGCCGTTGTTTCTGTGTTCTCTGCGTTGGTTAAGTTTGTCTGTAACCGCTTCTGAACACCGCGAACAGCATCAAAAACTCCGTGATCGTCAGAAGCATTGCGCTTCTTGATCCACACAAAATCAGGTTGCATTGAACCGCTGTTGGTGATGCTTTGTGTTGAGCTGTTACCAGTCCACAGAGACACATCAAAATACTGATTCCCCTTCAGGATAGTAGGTGCTGGCAAGTTCTGAGTGTTCAGAGCCTTGAAGCCTGTTGGTGGGGTATAGGCGAAGGGGCGTTGGCCGAAGTTGACTGCAATGTCGCAAGCGCCACTTGGAGTATCAACATCACTGAAGGCTGGCGTAAACAACCCAGACAGGCTAGTAAAAGCTGTGCCTTGAGTTGTTCCGTTCTTGTAGAACGTCAGCGTTCCAGCATCAAGATCAAGCGCCACGCCAATCACATCGTTGGTCGTGTACGTTGCCCCGTAGGACACGCCAGAATTGTTGTTTACCTTCTGCCCGTTTCCGCTGTAGTAGCCATAAGACGTTGCAGTGCCGCCGACAAGTGTGTCAGTAGTAATCGGTGTTGTTGCCGAACTAATGCCAACAACCATGTATTGACCGCCAGCAAACGTGGCCTCCCAATACCACTTTCCTGAATCAACTGCGATGCTTCCAACTGCTCCAAATGCAGAGCTTGTGTTTGTAGTTACACGCAGATTGGCTTGAGTAATAGTTGTCGCCGATGGCTTGTAACCAAGCGGATTCAGTGTGCAGTAATTCCCCCGCCCATTCCCGCCATCAGCGTACAGCGTAGGCACATCAATCATGCTGTCGTAGGTCGAACCAGCAGTCACCGAGATGTTGTTCGGTGTCCAGTTGTTGCCGTTGCCAGAGTTGTCCTTGCCGATGGTTGTGGCTGTGTTGCTGCTGTTGTCTGAGAAGTTCAGATAGAAGCCGTTTGTGCCGTATGTGCCAGCGTACTTCTTAGGCTTCCATACGCCTGTGATGGCATCTGTTTCACCGAAGCTGGAGGGTGTCAGTGCTTGACCGTCAATGAAGTTGATCTCGGTTAAATAGCCATCAAGATAAGATGCACCAGCAATCGAACCAATGTAATGACCAATAGAGGCGTTGACTGCAAGGTCTGTGTTTTGCGATGGGTTGTTAGATGTTCCAAACGCCGTGACTTCTAAACCGTTTACATACAGCTTAAATCGGTTTGCTGCTGTTGCTTGGGTGGTGTCTGTTGTAAAAACAATGTGATACCAAGCAGACGGGTCACGATAGACAGCGGTTGTAACTCTGAAATCTGTCAAGTTGCCGCTAAACTGTAATTGGTTTGACGAGTTGAACAGTAGCGTGTTGTAGTCTTGATCGGTTGATGCAGAACCGTCATCAGCAGCAAATAAGCGGCTAACAACACCTAATGTCCCACGCTTTACCCAACCACTCCAAGTCCAAGTCTTGCGGTTGCCAGCACTACCCGGAGTCCGATTGAAATAAGCAGACGCAGAAGAACGCAGCCGCACAGAACGGCTGATCTGGTAGTCGCCACCAGCGGCAGCGAGTAATGGGGTTGCGTTAATTACACTCATTTCACATCGCCAATCAAACGAGCAGTAATGCGGGTTGTACTTTCCACATAATAAGCCAAAACATCAACAGCCGAGGCAGTTGTGGTCAAAGTTGGCGCTGTACCGTTGGCAAACTTGAAGTAGCTACCGTAAGCCAAAGTGCGTGAGCCTGTACCGTCTTGGGTAATCACAATCACACCAGACTGACCAGCAGTCAAGTTGCTTGGGTTTGCCAGTGTTCGGTTGCCGCCTAAAGTCACAGAGAAGTTGTTGGCTAATGCAAAGTTAGGAGTGATGGTTGCACCGTCGGTGAGGGCAGTGATAGAGCCACGCTGCGCTGCTGTGAAAGATTGAGCCACATTGGTAACTGCGGTGTTTGCGTTGTAGGCTTGAACATCAGTTCCAATGGCAAGACCAAGGAATGAGCGAGCAGCACTGCCGCCAGCACCCAAAGTAGTCAAGTCAGCATCGTAGGCTTGAACATCAGTACCGATAGCAAGGCCGAGGAACGAACGGGCAGCACTACCACCAGCGCCTAATGTGGTCAAATCAGCGTCATACGCCTGCACAGTAGAGCCAATGTTAGCGGACTTCAGAATAGTAGCATCATACGCCTGAACATCAGTACCGATAGCTAAACCCAAAGCAGTACGGGCAGCAGAGGCGCTTGTAGCACCTGTGCCGCCATTGGCGATAGCCACTGTACCTGTTACGTTACCAGCGTTGCCAGTAACAGAACCTACAATAGCCGAACTGAATGTCTTAGTACCAGCAACAGTCTCATCACCTGTCTTGTGAACCAAGTTGGCATCATTAATAGAGGCAGCACTAGCAGCAGCAGCTACAGCCGAAGCAGCGGCATTGGTTTCTGCTGTCTCAGCAGCAGTTTGAGCTGTCTCAGCAGCAGCCTGAGCAACTTCAGCAGCAGCTTGAGCTGTTTCAGCGCTTGTAGCGGCAGTCTCAGCGTTAGTTTCGGCTGTCTCTGCATTGGTCTCAGCAGTTTCAGCATGGGTTTCAGCCAACTCTGCGGCAGTTTGAGCAGCCTGAGCAGCATCACGGGCAGCTTCAGCTTGAACCAAGAACTCTTGGAACTCTGTGGTATCCGAATCAGAACTGGCACTGCCTGTACCACCGGGGCCGCGATAGATTGTCATTTGAGTTCCTTAGTCTTCTTAACTTGTTTAACGACTTTAACTATTGTCTCTTGTTGCTGCTCAGTAGGGATAATCTCATACCACTCAGGGTTATCTCTAAAGCTCTTAATATCTACTTCACGAGTTACCGTAGCAATAGTCTGTGGTCTAGTGCTATGCTTCATTTGAAAGCTTACCATTGGTGTATCTCCTTTATTTATTACTCACAGTGTAAGTAGTAAAGAAAAGAGAGGCCCGAAGGCCCCTCCCTTAATCAATCATCAGGCTGCCGAGGCTTATTAAGCCGCAGAAGCGTCCACAACGATTGGAACGCAACCGTAGTCACGCAGTTCGCCAACGCCGTACAGGGTGTCAGCAGTGAACAAGTTACCGAGGTATTCTTGTTTGTACTGAGTCTGAGCGCGAACGCCGATCTGCTCAACCAACACAGCCCAGTCGCGGTGGAACATCAAAGCCACACGGTCAGAAGCGGTGTTACCAGCAGCGGTATCGCAGTTGGTGGACACGTACACTTTAGTGCCGTAGATGTCGCCAAACTCACCGTTCATCAAGGTAGTACCGTTACCTTTGAAGGCTTGCTCGGTGAAGCGGTTGATGCCCAACATAGAGTTACGAGCAACAGGAGGAACCACCAACGAACGGCCATCCATAGGCACGTCTTGATCGTCCAGCAACTGGATAGCTGCACGGATACCAGCATCAGCGATGTTGGCAGCGTTAGACGAAGAGTAGGTGTAAGCAGCGCCAGTAGAACCGATGATACCACCAGAGTACTGAGCGTTAGCGGAGTTACCGCCACGAGCAGCACGAGCCAGTTGGATCAAAGTGGTGTCCACTTGCTTGCCCAGAGCGTGACCAGCATCGTCAGTGTAGAAGCTACGCAGGCTCGACAGAGCTTGTGCTTCAACGATGTCTTCGATCAAGCGGCTGTACTCGAAGTGCTTGTTGATGGAGATAGCCACATCGCTTTCGGTAGCGGCAATCAAGGTCACTTGAGAGCCAGCAGCCTTAGCGGAAGCTGTACCACGGGTAGGCGAAGGAATGTGAACGGTGTCACCTTTCTTGCCCTTGAAGCTCATCTTCTTGACCAGATTGGCCATGACGAGGGATTTTTTGTATGCTGCAACAATCTCATCGCTCCAAACTTCAGGGATGAAGGTTGCTGCGGTGGTGACTGTGACGTGATCTGTACCTAAAGCCATTTAAAATACTCCTATAAATTCAATTGATATTACTTAACACGACCCTGTTGATAAGCTGCCATGATTTCGGGTTGTAGCAACTCATAACGATCTGGATCGGTCATCTTAAGACGGATTAAATCCGCACGGCGGTAAACTTTCTTTGCAACCTCGCCAGATCCACTTGTATCCACACCAGCGGCTCGTAGAGCTTGTGCTTGTTGCTTCTTACCAGTTTCCTGTACGTTGTTGTTACGAACCTGTTTCAGTTCCTTATACGTGCTTAAGAGTTCATCCGCTGAACTAAAGTCAAACTCTGCATCAGCCTTGGCATACAGACTCAGACGAATAGGGCTTGCCTTGACCCACTCCTGAAATCCAGTATCGTTGGCAATAGTGCCAAAGTCAGGATGTTTGGAAGCAAGCTGCTGCGCTGTCTTCATCCGTTTAAGCTCAAGGTTGGCCTGTTTAGCCTCCAGAACTGCGGGGTTATTCTCGATTGCACGTTTAATTGAATCTTGAGGGTTCTCAAAGAAATCAACTTCGGGCGTACTTTCAACAGTCTGTACTTTATTGTCGCTTTCGAGTTGTCGTTTGAGTAACTGATCCGCTAATGAACGTACCTCGTGTACTTCCTGTGCTTGCCTCCCAATCATCTTCTCAGCTTCTTGGTGCATCTTCACGATGTCTTCAAAGGCTTTGCCTTTATACTTGTCAGGAATTACCGTGTCTTCTACTACAGGCTCTGGAGGTTGTTCCACCTTGGGAGTCTCTTGTACCTGTTCTTCATCAATCGTGTCCAGTGTTGGGTCAAACGATTCTTGCTCAATAAGTGCCATACTATTATTCTCCTGTCTCTCTTGAGATTATAGGACTATGAAATGTGGGTACTTGCGTACCTACCCGTTAATGTGAAGTGTTACTCTGGAACAGCGTAAGAGGCTTTCCTCTCTTGTGCCAGCTTTTCACTTCGCTTTCGTTCCCATGCGTCATACGCAGATGGAAAAGCACCGGAGATGCCCTCCAACTTTGAACGAACCATAGAAACAATTCTCGTTGACTCTTTACCACAGGCTCGACAAGCAAGTTCCCTGACGGTTTCGTCAACTAATGCTTCGGAGATGTGACCATCTTCACAAACAAACTCAAACATACGGCGCATTACTTTGCCTCCTGCAACAGTTGTTCATAAACTTCTTCACAAGTCTTCTTGCGGTTTAAAAGTAGATCTAGAATATCCAGTTGGCCCTGACGGTAAGATAATGATTGTGCGTCTTTGACCGTGCGGATATTGTCTAGTTCATCCTTTAACTTGGTGAGGTCTTCCATCAAGAACGCCCACCCTTGAGTGGACATTGTTGAGAAGGTTTCCTCGTAATACTGCTGAAGTTCCTTATCCATAAGGGGAAACTCCTTTCATTTTGGTTACTGAGGCTGACGATTGCTCATCTGTGCGAGTGCGATACGCTCGTTAGAGTCAATATCCTTCTCTTTGAGCATCAAATCAGCCAATTTCATACGTTTAGCGAAGTCAGCATCCTGATCGAGGTTCGTGGCAGCGGCCTGCACCACCTTGACACGCAACTCTTCAGGCATAAGCTGAGTTTCAACCATTGTTTGCTGTGCTTCAGCGGCTGCTTTCTGAGTTTGAGCCTGTAACAGGGCCAAATCAGCTTGCAACTTAGCCATAGCAGCTTCTTGCTGCATCTGAGCCTGCTGTTGAGCTTCAGGACTAGGCTGACTCATCTGCTCCAAGGCTGCAATCAACTCACCACGGTTGCTCAAGGAGCTATTACCCAAGATTCCCTTGAGAATCAGAGGCAGAACCGGAGTGTCTGGGCCTAATGTCTGGAGCAAGGCAATGAATTGCTGCTGTTCAAACTCACGAGCCAAGATACCCAAGGTAGCTGTAGGCATGAATTTCACATCTACAGAGGGGTAACGCTCAGGATCGAACTGCATATAGCGCCAAGCAGCCTTGTTGATGAACGGAATCAAGAAATCTTCTTGGAAGTTCGTCAATGTACGCTTGTACTTCTTGATAATGCCAGCCATAGCCATCGACATACCACCTGCGCCAGCGTCACGAGGAGCTGCTGAAGGCATACCTGCACTGTCAACAGTACCTGTAGCTTGCAACAAGAGGCGTTCGTAGTTCTGAGAGGCTCTCACGGAGGAGTCATCAGGTGTACCGAAGCGCAAAGGCATCATAATCTGGTTAGGATCGCCGTTGGTCAGGAACGATTTACCGGGCTTAACCTCGAACTTAGCACCACGAGGCAAGCGGGTAGCGTCCATAGCCATCATAGGAACGGCTGTAAGGGCACGGGCATCACTGTCCATACGCAAACTACCGTCAATGGCCTTCTGCATGTTGTAGGCTTTCTCCGCTGTACCACGACCCCACACACGCCCGGGGACTGTATCGTCTTGGTACAACATGACAGGACGATCCTTCATCATGTAGGGATTAGCTTCAGCCTTCAAAAGCTTGTTACCGTTAGCGATAACAATGATAGCTTCAACCAGTTCAGCGTAGTCGTCAGCTAAGGAGTCTTCTGGGAACAGATCAGCAACCTCTGCTTCTTCGTTCTCCAACTGCTCCAAGTATTCACGAGGAACCAAGCCGTAGTATGTGAGCATACGCACACGGCCATCTTGGTAGCTAACTGACTCTTCGGTAGCTTCTAAGTCATCGTCTGGGCCATCAGTGCCTAAGTCCACCTTACGGTAGATGCCCTTTTCCATGCCTTCAACGATCTTGTGTACCGAGATGAACTTCTCAATGGCACAACCCATAGCATCATCCAAGGATGTAGCGTTAGGATCAACCAAGAAGTTCTTAGGGTTCACAGGAACCAGCTTAACTGCGATACGGTCTTTCTCGACCACACCGATAGCTGCTTGACCTTGTACGCCGGGGATAGCTTGAGTGGCAGGAGAATATTCTTTCTCTGTCTTCACAGCGATCTCACCGATACCTGTACCGTAGATCTCAGCCATCAACTCAATCTGGTCGATAGCCTTCTTAATCTTGTCTCGGTTGAAGTCTTCCATCAACTGAGCTTTGATCTGCTCAACGTCCAAGGCAGTGCCGTTAACGTCTTTGATGTCATCTTCAATGTCGAACCACTCACCCTGACCAAAGATAGCTTCCATGATCTCAGCGTGACGTGTCTCAATCGCCTGCTGAGTGGCAGGGGAGATGATACGGCTACGCTCTGAGTCACGGGTACGGTCTTCAGCGGCCCACTGACCACGGAAGATACGTTCGTACTCTTGCCAATCAGTCAGGTAGTTCTGGTCACGATAGTCGCGCCACTTGTCAGTGTGGGAGACAACCCACTCAGTCAGTTCTTTATCCGACTCTGTAGGTTCGTCATACTGACTCTGTTCCAAGTTGTCTTCCATTATTTATCCTTATTTGATCGTGAACCCCATAGGGTCTGTATATGCGGGTGAAATTAGTTGCGTCCGACCATATAAGTCACGAAGAATCGCTTGCTCCTGTGCTAATGTAGCGTCTACGTGTTTTCCTGCTGGAGAAGAAGTCCAGTATTCTGCTTTTGTAAGTGACTTACGAGGATCTTCCATACGTCCTACAGCAAAGGCAGGAGCCTCAGTTGATGAGTGTCTATATTCGTTGTACGCTTGGTCAGGGTATTGGAATTTTTTAAGTTTTGAAAAATCAGGATCTAGTTTACGATAAGCCTCTAAAAACTGAGCATCTACTCCTGTAGCTTGTTTACGTGTCTTTTCATACTGATCACGCATAGCCCATACCTTATCTTTCATAGCATACGATAAAGCATGGGTAAGTTCGTGAGATAAAGCTTGTGGAATTTCCAATGTTGTAGGATTTAACGTAACTGTATTTGTTGTTGGGTCAAACTGAGCACTATAACTATCTTCTGCTGTTTTACCTGTAACAAGATTAGGTAGCTTACCTTGCTTGTTAAGGAGGACAGCAGCTTCATATTGGGCTGTGCCCGGAGACAATAATTTCTCCCATTGTGTTGGAAGAGGCTTACTTGTCTTTTTAAGCTGTTCAAATAAACCTGTAGCCATTTTAATACCCCGATATAGCGTCATAAACCTCATACTCATCGTCCTCATAGTCAGGAACGAAAGAGTTGAGGGCAAGTTGTTCAACATAAGCAAGAGCATCCACCAAGTCATCATGTACGCCTTTGGTAGGGAACATCAAGAGTTGGTCTTCAAAGTCACTCCACTCACCATCCTCATTCAGGATAACCTTACCGTGCTCCATCCGTCCTTGTAAGGCCCAGATGATACGGTCAGTCTTCTTCTTATTCCCGTGAGTCAAGGTTTGGATATGCGCGAAGGTGTTGTACTGCCTCATCATGTCCTGTAGGATCGTCAAGGCAGCATTCTTAGCTGTACCTCTCTCAATTCCTACCGCCAGAGGCTGGAACTCTTTAATGTTCTTTAAGATACGCATACAGGTATCTTTAATATCCCACCGTCCATGCTCAATCTTGTTTACCCACCAAGTCCCATCATCAGTGACCTTAACGACAGCAATAGCTGATTCGTCTAGTCTCTTCTTATTCTGGGAACCATCGGATATGTCTTCAAAGCCTGCCAAGTCAATGGCAATGATGTATGAACCATCTCTGGGTTCTTTACCCTTCTTGATCCAGTGTTCTTTAAAGATGTCAGAGCCTGAAGTGTCAAAGCTAGACAGGTATTCCTGCTTGAAGGCAAATGAACTTAGTGTTCGCTTGGCTGCTTCGATTTCCTTGGGATCTATTGTTTCGTTGTCTTGGGTGGTGTAGTGCCACGACTTCCACTCTTCATCAGTGTTCTCTTTACCAAGCTTAAAAGCATCGTAGAACCAGTTACGACCAGACGGAGTAGAGATGAATAAAGCCCTACCTTTCTTGTCCGACAAAGCAGCACGGATAACCTTCTCCCAAATCTCCTGCTTAATGAACGCACATTCGTCCAGTACCACGTACACAAGGGACACACCCCGAAGACTATCAGGGTTATCAGCACCTCTAACGAGGATCTTTCTACCGTTGACAAGGGTAATCTCCAAGTTGTTGATGTGGGAGGACTTGATCACTGGACGACCTAAGTCATGCAGCAAGTCCCATATGATCGTCCGGGCCTGCCCTAGCGTAGGAGCAATGTACATCACTGCTGACCCTTCAGGGCAGTTTAAAGCCTCGATAAGCAGCGTAACAGCAGACAGGCGGGATTTACCACAACGGCGACCAGCGGCTACAACCTTGAAGCGGTGAGAGTCTTTAAAGACAGTCTGTTGCCAGTTCAGGAGGGCAAAGTTTAACTCAGACATCAATTATGTCCTCATCGGTGCTGACCACAGGTTGGTTTAAGCCCGTAATGTTGATCGAGATGCTAGGCACACCGTTACCTTGTTTGGCTGCTTCAAACGCAGACACAGGAACAATCCTATCGACAATCAGCTTCCATGCAGCAGCTTGGTTCTTATGTTCATCGTTCAAAGCTGCATCGTAAATGGCTTCAAGCACCTTGGCACTCTTAGGTGAGTTAAGCATACGTAGCTTATACTCATTGATGATTGCAGCTTCACCTTTAGGACGACCTACTGATCTACTCTCTTTGATTTCCTTAAGCTCAGACTTCTTTGGTCTTCCAGCCTTAGTTCTTTTAATTGGTTCTTCATCCATTGTCTTTATCCTTTCTTAGGGAGACAACCTACTGTTAGTAGACAAAACATCTATGCTTAAAGTACTTTAAAGGTCTTCTATGTTAAGAACTTTATAAGTTAATTATTATAAGTACTTGTAGTAAGTTACTTATAGTATGTAACTTCTATGCTTCTTAGACATCTAGGTTACGTCTACATTCGTTGTATCCAACTGTGCAGATTCATCGGCCTAGACCTGCTTAGTAACATAAGAGTCCACCACCTTCTTAGTTACTTTTTAATCTCTATACAAATATTATACCACAGATTTCTCAGATGTCAAGCTTTTTCTGTCTTTTGTTACAAATATTTACATATGTTACACTTCTTTGCTCTGTCCTGTAAGTTAAGAGTCAGATAACTGCTTACTTTTTCATCACTGATCTGTCCCCAATTGTTTATGCACTCGAAGGATTGTCTAGTCTGTCCTGTTTCCTTTGTCGATCAACTACTTAGCGCTTTAAGTGGTGTGGTCTAATCTGTCCCTAATTAATTCACTTTTTAGCTTTTTGTGAACGTTAGAGGCTCCTGCAAAGATAAACACTAAAGTCTTCCCCCTCCCCCCCCTGACTTTGTAGGCTAGAAAGTGACTGAGTAGTCATAATTATACTGTACTGTCTAGTCTGTTACTGAACTGTACAGTCACATTGTAAACACTATAGGTAGTGTCTGAACTGGGTAGGGTACACTATAGGTAGTGTTTGTAGGCACATGTGAGGGTCGAAGCAGGTTCCTACAGTGCCAACTATCCAGTCTACCCAGTACTGTACATTCACCCAGTATTTATAAGATATTAGATACAATAGTATTAAGGGTTTACCCTATTAGGGTTTTGGAGGGGTCAATAGAATCAACGACTTACGAGAACTGGCACGGATCTTTCCTGCTATATATGTGAGAGGGTAGAAAAATAATTGTCTATCTTGTCAACCGAAAACAGTGTCTAACCGTTAAACCTTTAAAGGAACAATACAATGACTACAGACCAACACTTAGCATGGTGCGCCGCATGGAATCGCGCCATTGTCGCAGGCTTGATACCTTATGAGGCTTGGAAACTAGCGCAAGCGGCGGCGGCTAGCGTTAAACCTGAATCATCAACCAACTGAAAGAAACCAATGTCTAACCATCAATACACATACACACCAGAACCTGCCGAGTCACCAGTGCAGGGCATCATAATCGCCGTGGCCTGTGTCGCCGTGTTCGCCTTTATCGGTGTCTTGCTTGCTTGGCGTGGTTGATCCACTGGCGCGGCTAAGGTACAATTTACAAACAATCAATCGGAGCAAACCATGAATTACTTTTACACACGATACGAAGCCAAAAAAGCATTTCCCAATGCGATCATCCGCAAGGTGTTGAATCATCATGTAAACGCAAACGCGGGTCAGTATGTTGTCTTCAATGATTACACTACATACGATGACTGGAAGCGATGCGGCCATGTAAAGTGACTGTGTACCGTGTAGGGTTTTGTCCCAATGATAGAATCCTATGCAGTGCAACTCTATCGCACTAAATCCCGTCTGAGATGTTCAGGCACAAACCTTGGAGTTTACACCATGAAACAAGCTATCAATTTCTCTTCCTTTGTCGATGCTTTCCGTGCTTATGACCGATACGATCAATTCGGTTATAAAGCCTTGCGGGTTATCTTTGATTACTTGGAGCAGTACGAACAAGACTGTAACGAAGAGTTGGAATTGGATGTTATTGCCATTTGTTGCGATTACGATTCAAGCCACTACAAAGACATTGCAGACAATTACCGCATCGACTTGTCTGATGCCGATGGCGATGAGGATGACGAAAAGCAGATTGTCTTGGATTACCTGAACGATAACACGATGGTATTGGGCGAGACTGACTGCGAAATCGTGTACCAAGTGTTCTAAGGGGTTAACATGGCCTTTTCAACCTTACCAATTAGATTCTTTGTCTATGATCCAGAATTGGAGGATCAAGACGATACAGACCCTATTGCAGAGGTCTCTGAGCATGCTTTCATGCAGTCTGAAGGCGTGATTCACTATGAGAGACACACAAAGTCACAGAATGGAGTGTCTCAGGTGTGCCTGACAAAATATCCTCACTCAATGGAGAATTGAACCATGTCACGCTACGAAGTCCAATTTAAATCATCCGGTATAGTGGCTTTTAGCGCCTCTGAGAGGGGTATCTGTCAGCATTGGCTAGAGTGCAACGACTATGCGCCAGAAAAGCCCTATAATGACCCTCTAACGGGCGAGATTGACCCTAATCAATGGGTCAGAGGGGATTGTCTTGGGTTGTTCACCTTGAAAAAGGTTAGTTAGTATGGGTGTCACTCCCTCAGTGATATGGGTTATACGAAAGATTAAGGAAAAGTAACATGAAAGTAATCACATACAAACATTTCTACATTGTAGACAATCGCAAGATCGACAAAGTGGATCTAGTCAACATGCACACGGGCAAGATCCGAGTGGTCAAGACAGTACAGGCGGCGAAGTGGCGCATTACACGGGCTGTTAACTTGGCCAAGAAAGTGCAAAGGTTAGTATAATGTGGCCTTTTAAGTACATCAACGGCGAACAGACACCAGAATCAGAGGCATTGGAGGCTGACAAGGGTCAGCACAAACCAAGCCCAACGAATAACCTAGATGACATGGAGGAAGCACTATTGTGACCAAGATTAAGCAATTCAGCTACAGGATTAGAGGGTTTGACTTCTACGGCCTGTGCGAGATACAATCAATACAGACTTTGCCCTTAATCGTCACCTGTACAGACCTGTATCTTGAGGGTTTACCGGGTGACCATGATGTAAAGGCTATCGTTGACTATCAAGTCATCTTAGACATTGAAGACATGGTGAGGGTGGAATATGAAAATCAATAACCATTGGCTTGTATTGGCTGTAGTACTTTGTGCTTACCTACTAGCGGGGTACTATGATTCAATGGCTTATTGAGTTATTACTACCATCGAGAAAGCCTCATAGAGGCCTCTAAAAGGGCCTACAAGGGCCTCAAATGAATCAACTAAGGGCTACATAGCCAGAAGGACTAATAATGCGCTGTATCGCTTGTGATAAGACTTTGAATGACTACGAATCAACCCGTAGACATGCAATTACCAATGAATTCCTTGATATGTGCAATAGGTGTATGAAGGACATGCCCAACATACCGACAAAGGATAGACCTGATCTGGTCAAAGAGGCAGACTTTGACGATGAATTAGACAACCCGGACACCATGGGCAATGACCTAGATGTCACCTCTGTTACACTTGGTTACAATTTAGGGGTTGACAAAGATTGATCTGCACATATAATAATACTATAGAGTATCTAAGATGTTGCTTCTATGCTTAGATGTAACATACTATAAGTACTTACTATAAGTATCTTATAAAGAGACATAGAAGCATAGAAGAAATGTCTTAGGTACTTTAAAGTACTATAGATGTGTGTCTAACTTCGTTTAACTTTCACTAATGGTTGGTAACATGAACGATTCAATGATTGAACTTATGGACAAACAAGAGCAAGAACTGGTGAACTTTGAGTGCTGGTATCACTCAGTGATTGACGATATGGCTGGTCTTATCCGTGCTAACGGCTATGAACAGGTCATGTACGATGTAATGCAAGCTGTGAAACGAATGTCTGAGCATGAGAGGAACAAAGAATGATTGTCTCACTGTTTGTGGGTGTCTTAACCCTGTTAAAGGTGGTGCTTAAATGATGTATCAACTAATGCTTACACTCGGTGAAGGTAGTGCTAAAGTCTTAGTAGTCTTTAAGATGTACATCTATTCTGACGATCCTGAGATTGATTGGGATAGCTTGGAAGTGTGGTACAAGGATGTTAACATTGTGGATACACTGGACTTGAATGACCTTGAATCCATTGGTAAACAGGTGAATAACTCTTGGGATGAGCTTGAAAGGCAATATGATGGCTACCACTGAAGCAACAGCACGTAGTGCGATGAAGCTGGCGCTGGAGGCGTTGAAAGAACTTGTGGCGCAAACAAAAGGTCGTTATTTTTGTATGAAGCATGACCATGTTGCACTCCAAAATGCAAGGTTTGCAATTGCTAGATTGCGAGAAGCCCTTGCCAACGAAGCCCTTGACAAGATGGCAGAGAACGCCAGAGAGTTGGGGTTGGACTATGAGCCAGCACAGCAAGAGCCTGTGGCGTTCCTTGATTGGTACGACAACGCACACTGGGGCAATGAAGACTTTAAGGCTGGTTGCTGGAGAGCATGGGACGCTGCACTTGCACAGCGCACATGGGTGTCACTGACGGATGAGCAAGTCATTAAAACATTTAACGCAATTTGCAATGGAAAACCTTTCAATGTTGAACGAATATTGGAATTGCATAGAGCCATCGAAGCCAAATTAAAGGAGAAGAACTGTGGCTAGTAAGTTTCTCAGGCACATCTCCTGCGACCACTGCGGTAGCAAGGATGCTAATAGCCTGTACGATGATGGACACACCCACTGCTTCAGTTGCGGTGTAACCGAGCACGAAGGTGCTTACGATGAGCGAACGGTAATGAGGGACGCTGTAGCGCCCACGAAGAAGGCTATTATGGACATTCGAGGCACATTTAAATCAATCCCTGACCGTGGTATCAGTCAGGCCACTTGTGAGAAGTATGGAGTAACCACAGATGGAGACTATCAGTATTATCCTTACACTGACGGAGATGGAGTTAGAACGGCTGTTAAGCAACGCAGTGTTCCTACAAAGCAATTCTCCATCTCAGGAGACTTCGGGCGAGCAACACTATTCGGTCAGCATCTCTTTCACGCTGGAGGAAAAGCTATCACCATCACAGAAGGAGAGCTTGACGCTCTCGCAGCTTTCCAGATGCAAGGATCTCTCTACCCTACAGTGAGTATCAGGAATGGCGCTCAGGCTGCTTTAAAGGACTGTAAGGCTAACTATGAGTGGTTGAACAGCTTTGACTCTGTGGTTATCTGCTTTGATGCTGATGAGCCGGGTAAGAAGGCGGCTAAGGAAGTGGCTGAATTGTTCGGTAACAAGGCCAAGATCATGCAACACAAGAGTGGGCACAAGGATGCTTGTGACTACCTGATTGCAGGGGCTACCAAGGACTTTGTTAACGAGTGGTGGAGGGCTAGTCCTTATGTGCCTGACGGTATCGTGAATGCTGCTGACCTCTGGGAGGAAATCTCCAAGCCAGAGCCAGTTGCAGAGGCACAGTACCCTTGGAAGGGCTTGAATAAGCTCTTGTACGGTATCAGGCCAGCAGAGTTGATTACAGTCACCGCAGGCAGTGGGTTAGGTAAGAGTCAGTTCTTGCGGGAGATCTTGTATAACCTCTTGCAGACTACGAAGTGGAACATTGGTGGGTTATTCTTGGAAGAGTCAACACGCAAGACAGCACGGAGTATTATGAGCCTTCATGCCAACAAGCTGTTACACTTGCCTGATACACCTACCACAGAGCAGGAATTGAAGGAGGCTTTTGATGCTACCTTGGGAAGTAATCGCATTTATCTGTTTGACCATTTCGGTAGTAGTGACGTGGACAATATATCCAACAGAATCCGCTACATGGCTAAAGCTTGTGACTGTCGTGTCGTCTTTCTTGATCACATTTCCATTGTTGTTAGCGGTCAAGACCTTGGTGACGAGCGTAAAGCCATTGATAACATGATGACAAAGCTCCGCACACTGGTGCAAGAGCTGAACATCACCTTGATCTGCGTGAGTCACTTGCGTAGACCACAAGGCAACCAAGGCCATGAGGACGGAGGTAGTGTGTCATTGTCACAGTTGCGAGGCTCTGGAGCCATTGCACAACTGAGCGATGCAGTAATCACGTTGGAGCGTAACAGCATGGCTGAGAACGAGGAAGAGCGTCACTTGACCAAGATTGCAGTGGCGAAGAACAGGTACAACGGGGAGACTGGCCCTGCTTGTAAGTTGAAATACAATGGGTATACTGGACGTATGCTCGAAGTTGAGGAGGAAGCGTTATGACAGCAAGTGACGGCGGTAAAGGATCAGCACCACGGCCTATTCCTGACCCTCAGAAGTTTAGGGATAACTGGGATGCTATATTCGGCAAGAAGAAGGAAGAGAAACCTAAATGACAGTAGAACACTTGATCGTAGGGGCTACCGGAGTAGGATACCTGATCGTAGGTGTGCTACAATGGAGCAAGGGAGAGATCTCTAACGGGATGATCTGGACGGGCTATGCCTTTGCTCAGATAGGATTGTGGCTTAACATTAAATGAGGAGAATGAAGATGCCTGATATTACAATGTGTAACGACTATTCATGTCCTCAGTTTGACAAGTGCTATCGAGCACAGGCAAAGCCTAGTGAGTATCGTCAGAGTTACTTCGCAAGCTCTCCTCGGAGTATAGATGGATGTGATTACTTTAGCCCCTTGGAAGAAACAGATGAGAATCGTTCTCGACATCGAAACAAACCTAGCACATGACAAGATTCATGTAGCTGTAACCAAAGACATTGACACCGGAGAAGTAAAGACATGGAAAGTAGCCGACAACCTGCGGGAGTATTTAAAGGGCGTGTCGTTGATAGTCATGCACAACGGCATAAGTTTCGATGCACCAGTATTGAATCGCTTATGGAAGACGAAGATTCGTTTGAATCAAGTGTTCGATACATTGATAGTAAGTCGTCTTTTAGACCCGAGCCGCGAGACAGGACACAGCCTCGAAGCGTGGGGACGAACTCTAGGGTTCAACAAGATTGACTACACCGCCGTATGGCAGTGGATGATGGACAGGAAAGAGGAGTATAAAGGTGAGTGTTTCGACTTCCCTATTAGCGACCTTCTTAATCATTATTGCATTAGGGACGTTGAAGTTACTGCTAAGTTATATCTTCACTTGGTTAGTGAACTGGAGCAAAAACAGTTTAGCCAAGAATCGGTAGACTTAGAGCATCGTGTTGCATCAATCATTGCCAAACAAGAAAGGGCAGGGTTCAAACTTGACCAGATCCACACAACCTGTTTACTTACTGACATCAAGTCAAAAGTGGCAGGAATATATGAGCGAATGCAAGAGAGATGGCCTCCAGTCACACTTGAGCGATACTCTGACAAAACTGGAAAGAGACTCAAGGACAGCGTGGTTACTTTTAACCCCGGAAGCAGACAACAGATCGGAGAAAAGTTAAAGGAACTCGGTTGGAAACCAAAGGAGTTTACCGAGACAGGACAGCCTAAGATTGATGAAACTGTATTGGCTAATGTTAAGATACCAGAGGCTCAGGTGATTGCTGAGTACCTGATGCTTAACAAGCGTATCAGTCAGATTGAATCGTGGTTAGAAGCTGTAGGTAAAGACGGTAGGGTACACGGTAAGGTCATCACTAACGGTGCTGTTACAGGCCGGATGACACACAGTAGCCCTAACATGGCTCAGATCCCCAATGCAGGTTCCATCTATGGGCCTGAGTGCCGGGAATGCTGGTCAGTTGAGGATGGTAATGTGTTGGTAGGTTGCGATGCTTCAGGTCTGGAGCTTCGTATGTTGGCTCACTATATGAAGGATGAAGATTATGTCAGAACTGTCTGTGAGGGATCATCTAAAGATGGAACGGATGTTCACACGGTTAACCAAAGAGCAGCAGGACTCGCTTCTAGAGATAATGCAAAGACTTTTATCTACGCCTTCCTCTATGGTGCGGGAGATGCAAAGATTGGTAGCATTGTGGGAGGCAGTGCAAGAGATGGAGAAGAGCTTAAAGCGAAGTTCCTTAAACAGACACCCGCCCTTGCAAAACTCATCGACAGAGTTCATGACGGAGCAGCTAGAGGATGGATATACCGAAAACATACAGACCCAGAAAAGAATGGATGGATACCAAGTAAAGAAGGGAAAGCAGAAACAAAATATGTCATGGGACTTGATGGGAGACGTATTTGGGTTCGCTCAGAACACGCTGCCCTCAATTCGCTCCTCCAAGGAGCCGGAGCAGTCGTGATGAAGAAGGCTTTGGTCTTGTTTGACGACAAGGTTATAGCTAACAACTGGCAGATCAAGTATGTTGCCAATGTTCACGATGAGGCTCAGATCGAATGCCCTAAAGATATTGCTGAGGAGGTCGGTAAAGCCTTCAGACAGAGTATCATTGAGGCAGGTGAGGCTTTCAAGCTTAGATGCCCCTTAGACGGGGAGTACAAGATTGGAAGAAATTGGAGAGAAACCCATTGACAGCAGTAAACTGCTTGACATTGCTGAAAAGTGATGTACAATATTAGGTAAGAAGCGAGTGTGGTGAAACAGGCAAACACACTGGATTTAAAATCCAACGCCGAAAGGCTTGCGGGTTCAAGTCCCGCCACTCGTACCATAAATGACAGTCTGGAAAGACAGACATTCTTGAAACTTAAATGGAAATTAAAGGAAATTAAATCATGGATAACAAACCCGCCAAAGTCTCCGGTCAACTCTTCTGGGCTAACTGGATGAAAGAGTTCAACACCAAGTTCAACGAGGACAACACCAAGTACGAATGTACACTCGGTATGCTGTCTGACAAGGCTTGTGAGGCGTTGAAGGCACAAGGTATTGTGATCAAGAACAAGGACACAATGGGTAACTACATTGTAGGTAAGTCCAAGTTTGTGTTCGAGCCTGTGGACACTGAAGGCAACGCTGTTGACATCAGCAAGATCGGTAACGGCACTAAGGTAACAGCCTTGGTTGGCTCCTACCGTCACAAGATGTCAGCTAAGTTCGGTGCTGCCCCTTCTATCGGTAAGCTCATCGTGACTGACTTGGTTGTCTACGGTGAGGGTGCTGAAGGCGATGATGACTCAGACATCCTCTGAGCCTAAGATTGCACTGGTTGATGCTGACTTTTTAGTCTACCGAATAGCATTCTCTTCGGAAGACGAACCAGTCGGCATTGCCAAGGCTAGATTAACGGAGTGGTTAGAAGACTTTATCTATGTGAATCTCAAGGCTGATGAATACAAAGCGTGGATCACAGGTAAATCTAACTACCGTTATGACATTGCCAAGACAGTGCCATACAAAGGCAACCGTAAGGATGTTCAACGACCTAAGCACTACGAAGCCCTACGGGAGCATCTAGTCAAGCGTCACGAAGCTATCCTTACAGTTGGCGAGGAAGCTGACGATACCGTAGCCATTGAATCGACCAAGATGTTAGACAACTGCTGGATCGTTCATGTGGATAAGGACTTGGATCAGCTTCAAGGATGGCACTACAACCCTGTAAAGGATGAGAGGTACTATGTCGATGATTTTAACGCCTTTAAGTCTTTTGTTTCGCAAATACTTACGGGGGACAGGATTGACAACATTCCGTGCTTGGCGGGTATTGGCCCTAAAAAGGCTGAGAAAGCTCTCAAAGATGCAAAGACTAAAGAAGAGCTTTTACAAGCAGCGTGGGAAAAGTATCAAGAACACGGCCATACGATGGAATACTTTACGGAACAGGGACAGCTTTTGTGGCTAAGACGATATGAAGGAGAGTTATGGCAACCGGACGTAAATTTACTGCCAAACAAGTTGCAACTAAGTACGGATTCCGTAGCGGACTCGAAGAGCGCATAGCGGAACAACTGGATCAGTTAGGGGTGGAGTATACGTATGAGAAGGTCAAGTTGAAGTACATTCGACCTGCTTCTGAACATATCTACACACCTGACTTTGTGCTTGCCAATGGTATCATCGTGGAGACTAAGGGGAGATTCCTCCTAGCTGACCGAATGAAGCACTTGATGGTTAAGAAACATAATCCAGAGTTGGACATTAGGTTTGTATTCAGTAATTCCAATGCACGTATCAGCAAAGCGTCTAAGACAACGTATGCTATGTGGTGTAGGAAGCACGGATACTTGTTCGCTGATAAGACTATCCCAACGGAGTGGATCAATGAATGTTGAGCTTATTAAAGAGAACGAAGACGGTAGCGCAAGCTATAACTTTGACCTGACAGCGGAAGAGGCTGCTTCGCTTCTTCGGTTGGGAATCCTAGAAGCTCTAAAGGCAGGGATTCGTGCAGGTGATACACTAAAGGTGGAAGGTGAAGATGTCAGTAGTTAAAGTAGTGTGGGCTACACCGAATGCTGAGGAAGCAGTGGCATACTGTGCTCGTGTGAGTAACCCTGAGAACCAGAATGCTCAAGAAACAGCGCCAAAGCTTCTGAAGTATCTGATCAAACACAAGCATTGGAGTCCATTTGAGATGGCTAACGTATGTATGGAGATTGAGACTACCCGTGACATTGCACGGCAGATCCTTCGCCATCGTAGCTTTAGCTTTCAGGAGTTCTCTCAGCGATACGCTGCTGTACAGGGGTTTGAGTTGTCTGAGGTACGCCTACAGGACATGAGGAACCGACAGAACAGCATCGAGGTTGGAGACTCAGATCTGCACTCTTGGTGGTTTAAGGCACAACAAAGGATTCGTGATGACGCTGAACTGGTTTATAACATGGCTCTTGCCAAAGGGGTTGCCAAGGAACAAGCACGAAAGCTACTGCCTGAAGGATTGACTATGAGCAAGATGTACATGAATGGCACACTGCGTAGTTGGCTTCACTATGTGGATATTCGCTGTGATAAGGCTACGCAGAAGGAGCACCGAGAGGTTGCTGAGAAGTGCCGTGATGAACTGACTAAACTATTTCCACATACGATGGGGGCATTTAATGACATTTGAAGAGTATCAAGAGTTAGCGTTCAAGACAGCGTTAGAGACAGCTAAGAACCCTGCTTACATGGTATCTAACCTTACCTCTGAAGCTGGTGAAGTGGCTGGTAAGTACGCCAAGTGGATTCGTGATGGGATCTTGGACGAGGCAGGAATGCAAAAGGAGATCGGTGATGTGCTCTGGCAGATCGCTGGTTTGTCTACAGTTATGGGTTGGAGCTTGGCTGATCTGGCTAGCAAGAACCTCCAAAAGCTTGCACAGCGTCAAGCGAACAATACATTGAAAGGATCTGGCGATGAACGATGAAGATTACACAAGCTATGGATTTATGTACCGTGACTGCGGTGGTAAAGTCTCTAAACACGAAGTAACACTGGATGAGGTCACATGGCCTGAAGTGCTCAATGACTTTGTTAACTTCCTCCAGAGTGTGTACGGGTACAACATTAAAGACTCTATCCGTATTGAACAACCTCGGTATGAAACGTTACCTGAACCTTGGACTGGTAAGTATTTCTCTAAGGACGAATAAGCATGAAGATCCTAGTTATTCCTGATTGCCAAGTCAAAGAAGGAGTACCTCTGGATCATCTTGAGTGGGCAGGGAAGGCTATCTGTGATTATCGGCCTGATGTTGTAGTTAACATTGGTGATTTCGCGGATATGCCCTCACTGTCTACACATGATGTTAAAGGGTCTAAGTACTTTGAAGGTCTTCGGTACAAGAAAGATGTAGAGGTGGTCAAGGAGGCTATGAAGAAGCTCCTACAGCCTTTGCGTGACTTGCAAAAGACTCAGAAGGAATCCAAGCATAAGATCTACAAGCCTAAGATGATCCTGACTCTGGGCAACCATGAGAACCGTATCAACCGTGCTGTTAACAACAACCCTACCTTGGAAGGATTGATCAGTGTTAAAGACTTGGATTACGACAAGGATTGGGAAGTACATGACTTTCTCCACCCTGTATTCATTAACGGTGTTGGTTTTAATCACTACTGGCCTGTTGGTGCTATGGGCCGTCCTGCTGGAACTGCTTCGGCTATTGTCAATAAACTTCACATGAGCTGCATTGCAGGGCATCAGCAGGGTAAGCAGATTGCCTACGGTAAACGTGCTGACGGTAAGCCTATCTGTGCTATCATTGCAGGTAGTTATTATCTGCACGATGAGGACTACATGGATCAGCTTAGTAACCGCCACTGGCGAGGACTGCTGATGTTAAATGATGTCAAGGATGGCGGCTTCGATGAGATGCTTCTGTCTATCGAATATCTGGAGCGCAAGTATGGAAAACAAGTGTAATACGTGCTTCTATGCACTGATGGACAAAGACCTTGAAGCTCCTTGTACACTGTGTACGGGGTACTCTAACTATGTAAAGGGAGATGTGTATATGTCCAGTGGAGATCGAATCGAAACGAAGAAACCGTATACAGCCAAGCCTCTTAAGGAAGCTATTGATGAGTGGTATTCACAGACCAACGGGGTAGAGCAAGAGGACTTCTGGGTATCGTACAAGGGCATCCCTCATGATCCTGTGAGCAAGCCTAAGCACTATATGCTATTCGAGGAAGAAGGCATTGAAGTGCGGGATGTGATCCAGAAGTTAGTAGACAAGTTTGACCAAGAGGCTGTGCATATGTTTAACAGTCATATGTTCATTGCCGACTATGTACAGATGATGCAATATCTGATGCGCTTCATGGACAAGAACGGTCAAGAGGACTTGAAGAAAGCTCGATGGTATCTGGACAAGTTGATTGATAGCTATGAATCTGACTTTTGAAGAGCTTAAAGAGAAGCTTCAAAGGATTGATGAAGTCACACTGTTGGAGTTGCTTAACATCCACAGTGATGACATCATCGAGCGCTTTGAGGATTTCATTGAAGATAAACAAGAACAACTGATGAGAGAGATTTACTGATGCGTAACCTGTTAACAAAGAAGACAGCTTACACCTTCGACTATCCAGAGGCTTTGGCCTTTGCTGATAAGCAGAACGGTGTATTCTGGACATTTGATGAAATTGATCTGGAAAAAGATGTACACTCAATACTTACCGACTTTACTCCTGCTGAACGTCATGGTGTTACTACTGCACTTAAGCTGTTCACGAAATACGAACGAATTGTTGGGGATGAGTATTGGTCTGGTACTGTTAAACCTAATTTTCAGCATCCTGACATTGGTCTGATGGCCGATGCCTTTTGCTACTTTGAAAGTAATGTCCATGCACGATTTTATAACCGAATTAATGAACTTCTGGGCTTGGCTACTGAAGAGTTCCATCAATCTTGGCAGTATGATCCTGTACTGGCTAGCCGTGTCGGGTACTTGGATGCTATTGCTGGTAGTCGTGATATTCCCCTTTCCTTGGCTGTCTTCTCAATGATGGAAGGCTGTATCCTTTACTCTAGCTTTGCTTTCCTGAAGCACTTCCAGAGTAACGGTAAGAACAAGCTAAGTAACCTTGTGGCAGGTATTAACTTCTCCGTGCGAGATGAGAATATCCACCACGAAGCAGGTGCTTGGTTGTTCCGCACCTACGTGGAAGAGAACAAGCTAGATAAGGAATGGATGAAGTCACGGATTGAGCAAGCAGCTAAGGCTTTGGTTGACCATGAGCACCGTATTGTTGACCTGTTGTTCTCCCAAGGAGACATTGAAGGTATCAATGCACCTGCCATGAAAGCTTTCGTCAATGCACGAGCTAACGTATGCTTGAACAATTTGGGCTTTGACAGTATCTTTGAGGAAACTGGTGATACAATTTCTGAGTGGTTCTACTTAGGCATTAGCTCTAGTACCATCCATGATTTCTTCGCTAAGGTGGGCAACTCGTATCACCGTAAATGGAATGAAAGGGCTTTCATATGGTAAAAGACAAGGAAGAAATTTTAAGTGATGACGAGATTAAGAGGCGTTTTTATTATGACAACTATTCGTTATGGTACAGTGGAAATAACGAAGAAGCAGGTACTCTGAGCAATAACGGTTATTTAGTTGTACGCGTTTTTGGGCATAATTATTATGTGCACCGAATTTGCTGGTTTCTTAAAACAGGGTTTTGGCCTGACGGAAACGTAGATCACATCAACGGAGTTAAACGAGACAATTCTTGGATGAATTTACGATTGGCTGATCATTCCCAAAATGGGTGTAACCGTCTTAACTCAGCTAACAAGTCAGGATGTAAGAATGTGTACTGGAGCAACACACGTAATCGTTGGGTAATTGATATTACCCTGAACCGTGTCCGAGTCTTTCATAAAGTGATGGAAGACTATGACGAAGCTGTTGCGCTTGCAAAAGCTAAGATGGATGAAATACATGGAGAATTTGCACGTTATGAGTAATGCAGTATTAGACAACAAGTATGAGTTCTTGAGCGCAGAGCGTAAACGACTCCAACAGCAAGGTTTGTTGCCTAACTGGTATCAGACAGGTGGTTGGGGCTTGTTCAAGAGCAAGTACATGGAAGGCTCAACGAGCTTTAAGAATCGTGTGCACCAGATCGCTGTTACGGCAGCTAAACACGCACCTAAAGATGGAGTAGATTGGTATGCTAAGTTCTTTAAAGTTATCTGGAATGGCTGGCTTAGTCCGTCAACGCCTACACTGGCTAATCTTGGGACTACTAAGGGGATGCCTGTCGCTTGTAGTGGGCAGTACATTGGCGATAGTGTTGCTGACTTCTATGGTGAGCTTCTTGACACTGCTGTGCTTACTAAAAATGGCTTTGGTACTAGTGGGTATCTGGGAGACATTCGACCCCGAGGCTCGCAAATCGCCACTGGTGGCACTGCTTCGGGAGTTCTACCTGTATTTCAAACCTACGTAGATGCTATGAAGCGAGTGACTCAAGGGGTTGCTCGCCGAGGAGCTTGGGCTGGTTACTTGCCTATTGATCATCCTGACTTTAACGAGTTGGCTGATTGGGTCAAGAATAACCCTGATGATGCTAACGTAGGCTGGACGATCAGCAAGGACTTCATGGAGTCTTTGGATAGTGGCCATCCTGAAGCTATTGAGCGTTATCAGAAGGCATTGAAGCTGAAGATGTTGACAGGTAAGGGTTACTTCCTGTTCACTGATAAGGTTGCAGATGCCCGTCCTGAGATGTACAAAGCCCATAACTTGGATGTTAAGGCTTCTAACCTGTGTACAGAGATCATGCTGCACAGTGGCGAGGAAGAGACATTCACCTGTATCTTGGCATCTATGAACTTGGAGAAGTATGATGAGTGGAAAGACACGGATGCTGTATTCACTGCGACAGTATTCCTTGATTGTGTTGTTAGTGAGTTCCTGTCGATGGCTTCTGGCAAAAGAGGCTTTGAAAAGGCGGTGGAGAGCACTGAAAAGAGTCGTGCGTTAGGCTTAGGTGTACTAGGCTGGCACTCCCTGTTGCACAAGCGAATGATACCTTTTGAGAGCTTTCAAGCTCGGAAACTTAACGTGGAGATCTTTGATGGAATTAACAAGAAGTCAACAGAGGCAAGCAGGTATCTCGCAGGACAACTTGGAGAGCCTGCTTATTGCAAAGGATATGGAGTCCGAAATACACACCGCCTTGCTGTTGCTCCCACCATGTCAACAAGCCAGCTTATGGGCGGGGTATCTCAAGGTATTGAGCCATTTATTGGAAACGTTTTCGTCCAACAAGGAGCAGGAGGAGAAACCATCCGAGTAGTGCCTGAGTTGCTGGAGATTATGAAGCGTGAAGGTGTGTACAGTCGTGAGACATTGCTTGAGATTGCAAGCCACGATGGTTCTATCCAGCACGTAACATGGATGACCGATGCTGAGAAGGAAGTGTTCAAGACAGCATTCGAGATTGACCCTTACGTCATCTTGAACCAAGCGTCTGAGCGCCAACAGTACATCTGCCAAGGTCAATCTATCAATCTGTTCTTCGGTGCAGATGACCCAGAGGAGCATATCTCTGCTGTCCACAAGGCAGCGTTTAAAGATCCTCGTATCTTGAGTCTGTACTACATTCGTACCAAGGCTGGTGTCAGTGCCAGCTCTGGGGAGTGTGTTGCCTGTCACGCATAAGGAGAAGTATGAAGATTGTGGTCTACAGCAAGGATAACTGCCCTGCTTGTACGGCTCTGAAGGCTCGCCTGACTAAGGATGGCGAGTCCTTTACAGAGATCAATGTAGGCAAAGACATGACCCGTGAGGACTTCCTAGCGAAGTTCCCGCAGGTACGACAGATGCCTTACGTAGAGTTTGTGAACGAGGAATAAGGGAGAATATGGCAAGTAAACAGACAATGAGCAGAGCTATTCCAGCTAAGGAGTTGACTCCTCGTGAGAAAGCCAATAACAGCTTGAAGTTGAAGCTAGATGACATGACAGTTATCAAGCCTAAGACTGAGAAGCAGATGGACTTCTTCGAGGCGTATCAGGCTAGTAACTACTTCATGGCATTGCACGGTGTAGCAGGTACAGGTAAGACATACATTGCCTTGTACAAAGCCTTGGAAGAGGCTATGGATCGTAACAATCCCTTTAACAAGGTGACTGTGATCCGTAGTAGTGTCCAAAGCCGTGACATCGGGTTCTTGCCGGGGGATGCAGATGAGAAGATGGAGGTGTACATTCAACCTTATCGTCAGATCTGTAGTGACCTGTTCAAGCGTAAGGATGCTTGGGATCGACTTGTTGAGCAAGGACACATTGAGTTTGTCTCTACCTCGTTCATCCGGGGTACTACCTTCTCAAACAGTATCATTGTCGTGGATGAGGTTCAGAACATGACCTTCGAGGAACTAGACACCATCATTACTCGTGTTGGTGACAAGTCCAAGATTATCTTCTGTGGTGACTACCGACAGACTGACTTGAAGAAGAAGGATGATAAATCAGGTATCTTGAAGTTCTTTGACATCGCAGGACGTATGAAGGAATTTGTACGGATTGAGTTCTACATTGATGATATTGTTCGTAGCTCACTTGTTAAGAACTATATCATTGCCAAAACCAAGTATGAGGATGGAGAATGATGAGTAAAGCTAATGAAGGGATGGAAGAACTAGCAATGATGATGATGCCAGAGCAAAAGGGATTGATCCGTACAATTCAACAACAGATCAACACTCACTTGGTATTCATTGACGATGACATTACCTCCCCAAGTAACTACCGTGATGTGATCCATTGCCTAGCTACCTGCGGAGAGAATGATTCAGTTAACCTGTTGGTGAACAGTTCAGGTGGTCGGACAGACTCTATCTGGCAGATCATCGAAGCTATGAAAGGATGTCGAGGTGATGTTAGCGTTACAGTTATTGGGGCTGCGTATTCAGCAGCTAGTATGTTGGCTTGTATGGCTCCTGAGTGTTATATCGCTGACAGTGCTGAGTTTATGCTTCATACTGCCCATTATGGTTCCATCGGTACTGTGCCGAATGTCAAAGGACAGACTGATTTTGCTACACGACAGATTAACAAGTTACTCGACCAAGCATACAAAGGATTCCTG
>Ga0209358_10000407_pt1 | contig 37994 bp, 55 predicted proteins | sample LauGreFa1BDMLBSN_2_FD_187574 | JGI IMG/M metagenome (GOLD analysis project Ga0209358, IMG submission 187574) | Freshwater lake microbial communities from Lake Michigan, USA - Fa13.BD.MLB.SN (SPAdes) (version 2) | ecosystem: Environmental > Aquatic > Freshwater > Lake | place: Lake Michigan, USA... | reverse complement strand
TGCAATTACGTGCAATGTAATTTGACAACATGGGGTCTAATACATTAGCATCCGGTCCATGAACAAAAAACCGCCTGAACTCCACTTGGTTGACGGGACCACGCCGCGTAAGGGAATGCCTACCGCGTTGCCCGACAATTTGAAAAAAAGAATCCCCCGAGCCGAATGGGTGGACAACCCTGACGCATGGGACAAGAACCGGTTTATTGAAGAAACGGCTGAATTCCTGTACAGCGTTTACGGCATTGGCAACGACCAAGACAAACACACCTTGGCAATGTTGGCTGACCACATCGATGTTTACGTTAAATGCACGGCGGCAATTAAAAAGGGCGGCATTATTTCCACGTTTAATGGTGGCGCAACTGTTGGACCGAATCCATATTTGTCGGTGCGTAATAAAACAATGACGCTCATAATCCAAATTATGAATGAACTAGGGTTAACCCCACGCAGTCGATTGTCTGCCGGTAAATCCGAAGATGACAGCCCCGTTGCCCAATTTCTCAAAGGTCCGTTCGCTAAATGAATTACCAAGACGGAATAGCCTATGCGCACTCAGTTGCCAAAGGCGAGGTTAACGTTTGCAACGATGTTCGGCTTGCTTGCCAGCGGTTTATAAACCAACTGGAAAACAAAGAATGGGAATGGATATTCGACAGCCGCGCACCTGACCACGTATTGCAGTTTGCGGCAACGTTGCGTCATACCAAAGGACCGCAAGCGGGTGAAGGCGTTGTTCTTGAACCATTCCAGATATTGCTAATTTGCGCCATTTACGGGTTCAGAAGCAAAAAAGATATTTCCAAGCGGATGGTTACGGATGTGATTTTGTTTATTCCGCGCAAGGCTGGTAAATCCACACTGACCGCAGTTTTAACCTTGTATGAATTGCTTTTTGGCGAAGCGGGACCCGAAGTGTTCACATTGGCGACCAACCGCGAACAGGCAACCATTGTGTTTGATGCCGCCAAGGGATTTATTGAATCCATGCCTCGTGAATTGGCAGAATTGTTTAACCCAAGCAAATACACAATTGGTAAAAAAGGCGATTCGCAATCCATGTTCAAGGCGTTAAGCCGTGACACCAAAAAATCAGGTGACGGTAAAAATCCGTCTGCCGTTGTGGTTGACGAAGCCGCCCAGATTACCGACCGCAACAGCGTTGAAGTGTTGCATTCCGGTATGGTGGCTAGACAAAATCCGCTACGCGTGTATATTACGACCGCCTCGTTCACGAAGGACACAAAGTTTTATGAGGACTTGTCCATGTATCAGTCGATGCTTCGTGGCGAGGCAACCGATAACCCGCGATGGTTTGGCTTGCTGTACGGGCTAGACCTTGGCGATGATTGGCGTGACCCCATTAATTGGGCAAAAGCCAACCCAATGCATGGCATATCCGTATTTGAGGATGCCATTGCCGCACGCGCAGAAGAAGCCAAACACAAGCCAGCCGCGTTAAACGAATTCCTATGCAAAACGCTAAACGTGTGGGTTTCTGCAAATGCCGCATGGGTGGACAGACAACATTGGGATGACCCCAAATGTATTATTGTTGAACCACGCAAAGAACCCGAAGCCGTGTTTATTGGGTTTGACTTGGCGGCAACTCGCGACTTGAACGCCGTGTGTACGTTGAAGCGTTTTGGCGAAATGGATTACGAAGCGGAATGGCAATTCTTTTTGCCAGAAGATTCGCTTGCATTTATTCCAAAACACTATTTAGACATTTTCCAAGTGGCAATTTCCACTGGCATTTTGAAATTAACGGAAGGCAACGTTATGGATGACCGCGAAATAAGCGAGTACATCATTAACCAACAATGCCAAAAATACAATGTTAAAGAAGTTGGGTATGACGCTTATAACGCCGCCAGTTTGGTTGCACGTTTGCACGATGCCGGCATTCCAGTTAAAAAAGTTGGGCAAGGCATGGCGGTGTTAAACAATCCGAGCAAATACATTGAAAAATTGATATTAAACAAACAAATTAAACACGATGGCAACCCGTTTGTTGGTTGGCAATTAGGCAATTGCGAGTGCTACACAGATATCAATGGTAATATCAAGGTGCGCAAGAACGAAGCCGACAAAGCCGCAAAGGTTGACGGAATTATCTCAATGATTATTGCGGCTCATTGTTCGTTGGACAACCCGTATGTAAGCGATAGTTTTGGATTTCGTTCGTTTTGATGTAGGATCACCAAAATTTGGGAGAAAAACATGGGTATTTTGGACATTTTCGCTAAGAAAAAACAAAATCTGAACGAATCGAACACGGTTCTCGGTCAACTCCAATTAGGTAATCAGGTCATTTATGGCACGCAAAGACAACAATCTGCGGGTCAGCAACTGTTATATGTAACCACTTCCAGCACCACAGTTGCGGGTCGGGTATTGGATATATCAGCCCTTACGCGTAATTCAACCGTTATGGGATGCGTTGGCGTAAAAGCCCGTGCATTATCTCAATGCGGCATTAGTATTATGTCCAAGGCTGAAGATGGTAGTTTCGTTAATGCGTTGACCGATAAAAACGTTGGCGCACGCGACAAAGCAAAAGCGCGTCAGGTTTTGAACCTTTTGCAAAACCCAAACAATTTTCAAAGCGCATACGAATTTTGGTATCAATGGATGATGTGGCAAGACCTTGCCGGTGAATCATTTACCCTGTGGTGGCGTGAAAACCAAAAGAATTCCAGCACAACGCCGTTGGAAATGTATAACCTTGACGCAACGTTAATTACTGTTCAATTAACGCCCACGCGTTACCCGTCTTACCGATTGTCTACGCCTTCATACGGGTTTAGCAAAGATGAACCATTGGACGCGTTCCAAGTTATGCACGTAAAAGAAGCGGCATGGCAAGGTTCGTCAGGTTTTAACAAAGGCATCTTGGCAACCGAGTTGGTGGCGTTGGATTCTGACATTGACGTTTACGCCAACTTTATTATGCAAAACGGTGCAAAGCCTTCGGGCATTTTCTACACCGACCAAGTTATTCCTGACGCAAAATTCAAAGAAATTGCTTCACGTATTAAAGAAACATGGAACGCCATGACGGGCAGTCGCGCCAGTGACCCAAGCAAAGCGGGTCAGGGTATGTTGCTTGACCAAGGCATGAAATATGACGCAATCAAGATGCTTACGTTGCAAGACGCAGAAGCCGCCGCATTAAAAGAGCAAACCATGAAGCGCATTTGCGGTTTGTTTGGCGTGCCCCCTGCAATGCTTGGTATTGCCGACCAAAAATATAACAATACCCAAACCATGTTGGACGAGTTTTATAAAACCGTGATGTATCCAACAGTTATTAGCCTTGAACAAAAATTAAAACAGCATTTGTTAAAAGGTTATCCAAACCTTTGCGTGCGTTTTGATACCAAGGACTTTTTAAAGGGCGCGGCATTGGACCAAATGAATTTTGTGACGTCTGGCGTTAAAGCGGGTATCATGACGGTCAACGAAGCGCGTGAATACATGAATATGCCGGAAATTGATGGTGGTGACATTCTTGCACCGCTTGATAAAAAGGTAGATAAACCAATTGCGGGCACTTCACCACAAGACACGGGTGGCGGCGGCGGTAATCAGAAAAGTAAGATGAACATCGGGGCAACTTGATGAATAATCTGAAAAAAATGCTGGCACATTTGACTTCACAAGTAAAGTCAGATAATGTTACACTCGCCGTAATAGAAAAACCCCATAAGATAACAGACGACAATCAATCTATTCACAACGGGGTGATAAATGAAACAATTAAATCTGATTTGCGAAGCCAAAGTCAGCCTAACGCCAAACGCAAACGAGGCCGCCCAGCCAAGCGGGTTGATTGAAGCGGTATGCACCACATGGGGCGCACGCGAAGGCGCAGATGGTAGAAAATTCAATTACCAACCTGAAGGCTTCATGGATTGGGCAAATGAATTTAATGAAAGCGGCAAACCTTTGCCGATGTTCTTGAATCACAATGACCTTGGCATGCCAATGGGCGAATGGTATTCATTTGAATTTGATGATACCGGCATGACAGCAAAAGGCCGCTTGTACACAAACACTGTGGGCGGCAATGACCTTTATCAAATCCTAAAAGAATCCCCCAAAATGTTTGGTGGCGTTTCTGTTGGCGCGTATGCAGACGAAGCCTGTTGGGTGGATGCAGAAGGCAACCCATGCGAAGATGATTACGAAGAAGGCTATTTCCAAATTACCAAGGGTGGTTTGCGCGAAGTATCCGTTGTGATGTACCCAAACAATCCCAATGCGGAAATTAACAAATTGGAAATGTTCAGCGCACAAGGTGTATTGAACATTCGTACAGTCGAAAAGGCTCTGCGTGAGGCGGGTCTTACTCGGAAGGATGCGACCACCGCATCTTTGGTATTCAAGAACGCTCTGGAACAGCGTGAGGCGGTTCAGAAGCCACTTGAATCTCTACCAATTCAGGGTGAGCCTGATGCGGTGGTAAACGAAGCCGAAGCATTGCTTGCCGCTTTTGAAGCGCGTGAGTTGGTTAAGGCACTTGAAAAACGCATTTAAAAGGAAATTTAAAATGTCTATGGATAAAGTACTGGAAAAAGTTGACGCGATTGCCGTGTCTAACGAATCCAAAATTGAAGCGGTGAAAGCCGAAGTCGCCACAACTGTGGAATCTGCAAAAGCAGAAATTCAAGAGAAATTAACCGCTCTGGAAGCCAAAGTTGCCTCTATTCAAGTCCCCGAAATTATCCGCGCACCCGCAAAGACAGTTCGTGGCGATGTTAACCGCATGGTTAAAGAGCAATTGCGTGATTTCCATAAAACAGGCGGTCGCTTGGAAAAAGAAATCAAACTGTGGGAATCTGTTGAACAACATAACGCATACTTGCGCGAAGCCTCAACATTGACAGGCTCTGGCGCTGGCATCGGTGGTCGTACCGCTTATGACCCCGTGTTCCACGCTTTGCGTTTGATGAACCCTATGCGCGGCGTGTCACGCACTGTTGCGACTGATGGTTCAACCTACCAATTTAGAGCAAAAACCGGCAATGCTGGACCTGCTTGGGGTTATACAATCCAAAACAACGGCGCGGCTACAACTGAATCAACAAACATTTGGCAATTGAACCTTGCCGATTTGAACGTTCAGTTCCCAATCCGTACCGCCGCTTTGGACGATATCGATGGTTTGGAAAGCAACGTCGTTGATGACATGCTCAGCGAATTCAGTGCCGCTGAAGGCCAATCCATGATTATCAATAACGACCAATCCGGTTCTACCACCACATCAACTGGTGGCACATCTGGTTTGCGCGGTTTGAATTCATACCCCGGTGCAAATTCCACCTACACAGGCGGCACAATCAGCACAGCGGCTTTCGGTAATAGCGGTACTGCTACATCCGATGGTTTGCACAGCATTGCAACGTATGACCAATTAACCACAAACGGTTTTGGTACTGCAAACAATGTGACATTTGCTGACATTATCAATTTCATTCACCTGTTGCCACAACAATATTGGACTCCATCTGCCAAGTTTGTCGTGTCACCTTTGATGTTGGCTGGCATTCGCGGTTTGGTTGACGACAACGGCACGCCTGTGTTCGAACGTATGTCACCATTGGTGTACGAAGGTATCGTTGGTAAGTTGCTTGGCTTCGACGTTGTTGTTAACAACTACATTGAAAGCCCAATCGCTTCTGGTGGTTCTGCCGGCACTAACAGCCAGTACCCAATGTACTTTGGTGACTGGAGCCGTGGTCATACAATCGTGGACCGCCTGAACATGGTTCTGCGTCGCTACGACCAGACAGCCCCCGGATTTATCACATTCTTCGGGGAAAAACGTCTCTGCTCCAGCATTGTTGATCCATTTAGCATTATTCGCTATCGTTCAACAGCCACTGGTGCTTGATGAAGTGGGGAACTTCGGTTCCCCATTTTTCTTTTGTTAAAGGATATTGAAATGAGTGCAACCCAAAAAATTCTAGACGGCATCAAATTGGCGATTGCCGAAAATCGTAAAGTAACAATCGACTTGCGTGAAGCATCGACATTGACTGGCTCGGGCTTGGATATTGGCGGTCGCACTTATTTCGATGACGCTTTTTCAACATTGCGTTATGCCAACCCATTCCGTATGGGCACACGCAAAATTAAAACGCCCAATTCTTCTGCTGTTCAGTTTGTTGCCAAAACTGGTAACGCAACTGGCGCAAACCCATGGAATCCAAACGCAACGCCTAACACCGGTTCGCCCGACACGGCAACTGCTTATTGGGTTATGCCTACCCGAATCATTAACGCCCAATTGCCTGTTCGTACAGCCGCATTGGATGACATTAATGGTATCGAAGAAGCCCTGTTGGCTGACCTTGCATTAGAATTTAGCCAACAAGAAGGTGCTTCTATGGGCACAAACAACGACCAATCTGGTTCAACCACAACCACCACAGGCGCGACATACGGCTTGCGTGGTTTGGATACGTACCTGAGTGGTTCAGCGGCTTATGGAACAAGCGGTACAGCCATTACAAACGGCATTCACACATTGGTTACAACATCATTGGGTGGAACTACACCGACTTATAACAAGATTACAAACATTGCCAATTCATTGCCAGCGCAATATTGGGCTTTGCCAACAACGGCATGGCACATGACACCAACAATGATTCAAACGTTGCGTCAGTTGAAAGACACCGCTGGTTTGCCATTGTTCCTTGAATTGGGCGAACCCGGTGAAGGTGGTGCAGTTGGTTCAATCTTCGGATGGCCTGTTATCCCCAATTCATATTTGTCAGAAACTTTCCCCATTTATTTGGCAAATTGGGACAGATTCATGACCATTGCAGACGTTGAAGAAATGTCCGTACAAGTATTTGAACAAACAGCACCCGGTTTTGTTACCATTTACGCCGAACGCCGCCTTGCAAGCACCGTCCGTGACCCGTTTGCTGGCGTGCGTGCATCTGCGGCTTAATTTAAGGGGCAGTCATGGCTGTTGAAAATCTAACACTTGCACCGTTTTACGCGAACAATCGTAATCCGTACAACTATGCAAAGATGGAACAAGTTGACCGCGATGTGGTCACGCCATGGCTTACGCTTGATGAAATCACGCAACAATTAAATTTGTTCCAAGACGAAAGCCAAGATTCATATCTGCAATCTTTGGAACTTGCCACACGCATGGCAATTGAAGATTATTTGGGCATTGCAATTTATCCAACCACATGGCGCGTGTATTACACCAATTTTGGTTTGTATAACACTGCCGTTTATTTGGATTTGCCTGAAGTTTCAGGTCCAACGCAATCGCGTCCGGGTGTAACCATTGATTGTGTTGAGTTTTACAGCACATCAAACACTGTGCCTGTGGTAATTGCGTCAACAGAATATTCATACGACCCAACGGGTAACCGCGTTATTTTGAACACGATTCCAAACACGTTAAATCAGTTTGTTGAAAATCCAATCATTGTGACGTACACCCAAAGTTCGGGGTTTTTGTCCACGTTCCCTGTTATTAAACAGGCGGCTTTAATGTTGTTAACTCATTTGTATAACAACAGGTCAAACACAACCGATGGAAGATTGCATGAAGTTCCGTTTGGCGTTGCCACCTTGCTTCGTCCTTACAAACCACTGGTGATGTAAATGGCAATTGCTCGCTTTGAGAACATTCGCATAAACCAATTAACCTTTGGCGCAAGTTCATTTGGTGAGCAATCCACGACCATAACAAAATGGTTTGATACGCGTGCGCGTGTTCATTCAGTTGCAAATCATGTTCGCATTTCAGAAAAATATCGTGTTTATGCTGACGTTGTTGAATTTACGTTGAATTACACGCCTAACACCAGAACAATTGTGGACAGTCAAAACCTATATTCAATTGAATGGAAAAGCGTTAATTGGCGTATTGACAGCGTTCGCGAATCCGATGACCGCATGACAGTTAAATTCTTGTGCGTCCGTAACGACCCCGTGGTGGCAGTATGACAGCACAGACCAACGTTGTTAATTACGGCAAAGCAATCCAATATCAATTGGCTAATATTGTCACGCCTGTGCCCGTATATGCGGCGTTTAACCGCAATTTTGCGACACAGCCAAAGTTTCTAGTGTGGATGCTTAGAAACGTGCACCAAGACGTTTATACCGGTTCGTATCAATCGGTTAAGGGCATTGACAGACCAGTTTTCCAAATCAGCGTGTTTACACAGCAGATAGAAGATGGTTTCACAATTTCCAATCAGATACTACAATCGCTACACGGTTATAGCGGTATGTTGGGAAACCCTGCTGATGGTGGTTTTTATATTTCCAAAGCGGATTGCCAGTGGCTGTATAACAGTTACGACAATGAAAATAAGTTGGCGCAAATCTTTATTGATTGCACAATAGATATTCCAACATAAGACACGATTGTTCAACTCTTTAAAGGAAACTCAAAATGGCTTTACCAAGTAAAATTTTGCCCGGCTTTAGTGCAACGCTATACGCACAGCCGCTAACAACTCCAACACCGTTGACCACTTCTGCACTGTCAACCTATGCGTCAGTTTCTGCTTTGGCAATTTCTGGCAATCTGGTTCCTGTTGAAGCAATCCCTGCATTTGGTCAGGATGATGCTGTTGCATCTTTCGGCGTTGCTGGTTCACGTCAATCGGACAAAATCCCCGTTCAATCTGCACCAACAAGCATGAGCATTACAGCCGCTTGGAATCCTAGCGACGCAGTTTTGTTGTTGCTTCGTGGTGACGCTTATAACGGCACAATTGACCGCACGTTTGTTATCAGCGCAACTGATGGCACTGGCATTGTGAACTACGCGTTCAACGGTCGCGTTAGCCAATGGACAATTGATTCTGCACCCGGTGCTGAAGCAAAGGTTACATTCACAATCCACCCCCGTGGTAACCAATACGGCTGGTCAAACAGCGTTTAATCATGACGATTAAAGACGCAGTAACATTATTGACGACTACGTACTTGCCCTTTGACCTTGCGGTCAGGGGCATGGACCTAGACCCCAAAGAAGTTGCTGATGCTTTGGCAAGCGCGGCTGACGGGTCTGAAGAACAAACTGCATTGCAGTTTTTGGCATCATATTTTCCTTATGTGCCTCCCAAGAAAACAAAAGAATAAATATGACAACGACAATAAAAGACACAAACGATTTGTTGGGTTTCCTAGTAAGCCAAGCCAGTGAACGAAAAGACTGGTTTGGCTTTTCTCAGCAACGTATGACTGCGGTTACGCTTGCGCATCAAATTGCTCAGAATCATGCCGACAAATTAACGCCCGAAGAAGTCGTTGATTACGCGTTGCAAGTTAATCACCTAATTTTCCATAAAATTATCAAGGCGGGTTAAACCATGCGAGTATCTTTCAAAGTTGAAGGTTTGAAAGAAGTGCTTGCCGCATTTGATGAACTCGCTGGTGAAATTGGTGATAAAAAAGCCCAAAGTAAAATATTAGTTCCCGCTGTACGCGAGGCAATGAAGCCTGTTCTTACCACGGCAAAATCAACCGCGCCTGTTGATACTGGTGCATTGTCAAGAACACTGATTGTTGAGGCTAGACGTCCAACAAGAAAAGACAAACGTTCAAAATACATCCACGAAACGGATACAGTCATTGCGGCTGTAACGACAAAAGCGTTTCCAAAGAAACTTAGAAACCAATTCTTTGCAGAAAATGAATCTTTGTATCGTTCTGATAAAAAAGAATATAGAGCAAAATTTAAAGAATTTGCAAAATCAATTGATTTCCCATATGACGCAAGAGCAATAGCGCAAGAATTTGGTTCTGCGCATAACGCGGCGCATCCATTCTTGCGTCCAGCAATGGAAAGCCAAGCCCCACAAACCGCAAAAAGGCTTGGCGAAATTATCGGTAGGCGGTTACTTCAATACAAGGCAAAACAGAAATGACAAAGTTCGCAAGCGCGTTTGGTGAAAAATACCAAGCCAATAAAAAGAATTTATTGACCCGTTCATTTGAACTTGGCGGTCATACATTTAAAGTCCGTATTCCATTGGTTTCAGAATCAGATGAAATTTATAAAAAAGTTGCTGAACCTGATGACGATACTGTTCAAAAAATCTACGTAGAAATTACTTCTTCATTGCGTCAATTTGAAACAACGCAAACCGAAGAATTTAAATTTACGGACAACGATGTATTAGTTGACGGACGTTCCATGCGTGAAGCGGCTAAGAACAAGGCTATTACGGAAGCGCGTATTACTGAATTTTTCAAATTGCTTGTTCCTGAATTGGAAGGTGCAAGCCTAGAAAATTTGACGTATGCCGATATCGAGGAAGAATTCCCGTTGCCTGTGCAAATGCAAATTGTAGAAAAGATTGCTGAAGTTATTAGCCCCACATATAAGGAAGCGCGGGGAAACTAATACGCTCGTTGAAAAGCCAATGTCAAGCGGCAATGATTTTCAACGGGCATACCTTAGAAACAATACAAGACATTGATGATGTAACCATGGCAAACATCCAAACGATGTATGCCGATGGACTGGTTGGGAATTACGGACTGTTAACGCAATTAGCAACGCTGACAAACGGCGTGTTTAACTATATGCGACCATCAAACGCACCTCCGTATAAACTAGCCAATGTTCTAGGTAATGCGTATGATTACATCTATCCACCATTGCCTGACAGTGATAAACAAACGGCTGTAAACGATAGCCTTTTAATGTTTATGACACAGGCGCAGGGGTTTGATAAAAAATTGTTTGAGGTAAAACATGGCTAATATGATTGCCCGCCTTGGCGTTGTTCTAGGCTTAGATTCTGCGGAATTCAGCCGAGGTTTAGATGCCGCTGGCAAAAAACTAGAACAATTTAGCCAATCAGCAGAAAAATTTGGAAAAATTGGTGCTACGGCTTTGGTTGCCGCCAGTGCCGCCGCCATTAAATATGCTGACGAACTGGCAGACGTTGCTGATGCCAACGAAGTTGCCATTGGCACAGTGTTGCAATTGTCCAATGCGCTTGCCGCGTCAGGTGGTCAAGCAGATAACGCCGGCAAGATGCTGTCTGCGTTTACCAAGTTTATTGACGAAGCCGCTGGTGGTTCAGACAAGGCACAGAAAACTGCCATTGCGTTGGGCGTCAGTTTAAAAGATTTAGGCAAATTGTCTCAAGAGGAATTGCTTAATAAACTGATTGCCAATTTAGCAAAAATTGAAGACCCAATTACACGTAACGCCAAGGCAATGGAAATATTTTCCAAAGCCGCAAAAGGCGTGGACATGGTTGGGTTTGCTGACAAAGTTTCTGCAACTAACCCGTTAATTGCCGAACAAGAAAAAGCGATTAAAGACGCGGCAGATACGTATGATTTATTGGCAAAAACATCCCGCGATGTAATGCTTACATTGGCTACGCAATTGGGTCCCGTTTTAAAAGCCAGTATTGAATACCTGAAAGAACTTACAGGCGAAACAAACAATCTAGGTCAAGTTTTTAAAACTGTTTTTCAAACCATTGCAATTAGTGCCGCCGATGTTGCGTTGGTTATTCAAGGTCTTGTTAACCAATTCCAAACAACAGTTTCAATTTTCAAATCTTTAATTCCAAGTACACCGGAAAGCGAAACCACCGATGTATTTTTAAAGAACGAAATTGCGGGAATTATTGCAAGGCAAAATCGTGATGCCTTTTACGCAAAAGTAATGGGCGAAAGCCAATATGGCAATTCCATAGATGCTTTATTAAATAAAAAAAGTGCGGCTCCATCTAGCGGTGGTGGTCGGTCTGTTTCTGAATCAAAAGAAGCAGAAGCGGCTAGAAAACGTCAAATGCAGATATACGCACAAGGCGCGGCAAATGCTCAAAAAGCGGCTGAAGAAGATGCAAAAGCACGTGCTGAATTCTTTGCAAGTTATGAAAAAGGAAATGCCGCTGTTGCTGAACGTCAACGTTTGATGGGCATTGCGCTTGATAACGAAAAAGAAATGATGTTGTTGGAAATAAAAGCAACAGGCATGCGTCAAGAAGATTTCAATTTGGAACGTGACCGTTTGCAAATTCGACAGCAACTGGCGGCTAATTTAGAAGAATTGGATAACCGCAGGGATTTAACTGCAACAGCCCGAGCCGAAGCCGAAGCGCGTGAAATTGAATTGGCAAACAGAGCATTGGCAATTGCGCATCAGCGTTATCAATTAACTTTGCAAACCCGCCAAGGTTCATACGAAGAAGGCTTTGCAAAAAGTGCAATGCGTTTTATACGCGACATGCCAACCGAATTAGAACAAGGTGCAAAAGCATTTGATTCATTAATGGGAAACATGGAATCAGCCATTGACCGTTTTGTTAGAACAGGCAAGATTGGTTTCAAAGACCTTGCCAAAAGCATCATCCAAGACATGATTGCTATTCAAATGAAAGCGGCGGCATCTAACTTTTTAAGTGCCATGTTTGGTTCAATGTTTGGCATGCGTGCAAACCCGTATCAACCAGCCGCAATGACAGGCGTTCCGGGTTACGCGGATGGTGGTTCACCTGCCGTTGGACAACCAAGCATTGTTGGTGAACGTGGTCCTGAATTGTTTGTGCCACGTACAGCGGGAAGCATTATTCCAAACCACGCATTGTCTGGAATGGGCGGCACAACCAACGTGACAAACAATTACATTAATGCTATTGACACCAAGTCGTTTGAAGAAAGATTGCTTGGAAGCCCTAATGCGGTTTGGGCGGCAAATCAATACGCCGGTAAATCATTGGCAGTGAATCGAGGTCGAGCATGAGTTTCCAAACCATCTTTGAAATACAGCAATCCATGACGGTGAATAATCGCCGTACTGTTGGACAACAAGTGGCGCGTTCTGGATTTATTACAGTTGCGCAATACCTGACCGCAGTGCCTTGGGTGTTCACAATCCAACCACATGCGTATTTGTATTACCCACAAGTTCGTGACGTTATCCAAAGCATTGACAATTTGGACAGGCAATTGCCCGAAACTATTACGTTCAATAGTTCCAATTTATCTTGGTTTACCGAAATGCGCGGTACGGCTACGGCGGCTACTTTAAATGGTGCGCCAGCGGCTAATACGCAAACGCTTGCGTTAACGTCCAATGGAACATTTAAAGCGGGTGATTTTATTATGGTTAGCGGTTATACATACAAAGTAACGGCTGACAGTGCGGGTTCATCCGTAAGCATTAATCGTCCCTTAATTGGTACACCAGCATCAGGAACAACTGTTTACATTGGCAATGCTTGCACGTTTACAGTTGTTGCTGAATCATGCCCAACATATACATTAAACCCAATGACGGATGGTGCGTTTGTTCAATGGGATGCACCATTTGTTTTCCGTGAGTACATAACATGACAACCATAAACGCCGTAACAGGCTCACAAATCAATCACGCAGAATTTGTAAAACTAACTGTTGGCACAGCCGGTACGGTTTACACGTTCTGCAATGCCGCCGCGCCCATTACAGTGGGTGGAATTACGTTTGTTAACCTTGGTGCTCTGCTTAATGTTGGTGACGTACAGCGCGACATTAAAGCAACGTCTGATGACATGACCATTGCGTTGACGGGCATTTCATCCACAAACATTTCGCTTATTTTGTCAAACGACATTAAAGGCTCATTGGTGGAAGTTTGGCGTGGTTTCTTTGATTCGAACAATCAAATTATCACAACGCCAACAACGCAGTTTTTTAAACGCTATCAAGGCATTATTAACAGCGTTGCCATTACCGAAGATTTCAATACGGAAATGCGTACACGCGTAGCAACGTGTTCAATTTCATGTTCGTCCATGCGTCGTGTTTTAGAAAACAGATTGTCAGGCGTAAAAACAAATAAAAGCAATTGGCAATTTATTTACGGCACAAGCGAAACGTCAATGAACAGGGTATCTGAAATATCCAATACGTTCTTTGATTTTGGTTCGCCTCCCAAAACACAAACACAAGCAAGCGAAACAACCACAACTTTGGATTCAAGCGAAACTGGTGGCGATTAAAAATGATAAGACAAGCAACAAGATATGACATTCCAAGATTGTTAGAAATTGTGGAGGCATACGCGTATGAAAACCCAATTAAAAAACTTGGTGAATCGCATAACCATTTCCCCCGCTACGTTGAAGAACTATTGTTTAGCATCATTCAAGGTCGTGGGTTTATTTTTGTGGACACGCATCTTAGAGGTGCAATCGTGGCTTATAAAAGTTCTAACATTTGGTCACCCAAAGTAAAAGAATTAAATGAATTGCTATGGTGGGTTGAACCCGAACATCGCAATGGAACAGTTGGTGGTCGGCTTTGGAAAGCGTTTGATGAACGTGCCAATGCCATGTTAAAAATGGGCGAAGTGGATTTGGTTTTAACCTCAATTTCGGCAAATGGTCCATTGATTGATTACACGCGCAGGGGTTATAAACCAGTTGGCGCAACTTTCGTTAGGGAATAAAAATGGTTTCGACACTCATTGCGGCTGGCGCAAATTATTTGGTAACAACGTTTGGCATTAGCGTTACAGCGGCTACATTTGCCGTTAGTTTTGCATTGTCACAAGTTGTTTCTCGCATATTTGCTGAAAACCCAGAAACACAGCAAGACATGGGTGTACGCCAACAAGTGCCCCCCAGTGCGGTTAACGCTATACCAGTGGTGTACGGTGATGCCTATATGGGCGGCACGTTTGTGGACGCGGTATTAACCACAGACCAAAAGACGATGTATTACGTCTTGGCAATTTCAAGCATTAGCCAAGCCAATGCCACATTAGGAACAAGCGCGGGCGTGTTCAATTTTGGCACAACCAAAATGTACTATGGCGACCGATTAATCACGTTTGATGGGACTGATTTAACCAAAGTGGTTAGCCTGACAGACGAAGCGGGTAACGTTGATACAAAAATTAGCGGCAATTTGTACATTAATCTTTATAAATCATCCAACGCGGGTGTTATTACGTCTGCAAATGGCGCGTCTGCACCAAGTACCGTTATGGGCGGTTCAGACATTGCTGTTGCGCAAAGATGGCCTTCGTCTAACAGGCAAATGAACAATTTGGCTTTTGCCATTGTCAAACTTGTTTATAACCGCGATGCAGACACTACCCAATTGCAACCAATTACGTTTAACGTAAGCCATTATCCCAATGGCGCAAGCGTTGCAAAACCCGGTGACGTTTGGTTGGACTACATTACCAATGTGGCATACGGCGGTGCTGTACCACCCGCATCTGTGGACACTACGTGCGTGGCTACGTTAAACGCGTATTCAGACGCAACCATTACTTATACGCCGTATGGTGGTGGCTCACCCGTTACGCAAGCGCGTTACCGCATTAACGGCGTATTGGATGCGGGTCAAACAGTGTTGTCCAACATTGACCGCATTATGTCGGCTTGCGATTCTTGGATGACATATAACGCGGCATTGGGTCAATGGTCGGTGGTAATTAACAAAGCCGAATCAGCATCGTATGCATTTACTGATAACAACATCATTGGCGATATCCGAGTAAGCGCGACAGATATTACATCGTCAATTAACCAAGTTGAAGCGCGTTTCCCGTTTAAAGAAAACCGCGACCAAGCATCATTTGTTAATTTGCAAACGCCAAGCGGATTGCTGTATCCAAACGAACCAGTAAACAAATATTCCATTACATACGATTTGGTTAACGATTCGGTTCAAGCGCAATACCTTGCCAACCGATTGCTCGAGCAAGCGCGTGAGGATTTAATCGTTTCATTCAACACTACGTATTACGGCATTCAAGTTGACGCTGGAAACGTTGTCAGTGTTACCAATTCTGATTACGGATGGTCAAGCAAATTATTCCGCGTAATGAAAGTAAACGAAGCATCTTTGCCTGATGGTTCATTGGGTGCGCGTTTGGAATTAAGCGAGTACAACGCACAAATTTATGATGACCAAGACATTACGCAATTTACGCCTGTACCCAATTCAGGATTGTCCGCGCCTAGTTATTTTTCATCATTAGCCGCACCTAATGTTACTGGATACCCAAGCGCAACAGTTCCAAATTTTAGTGTTTCTATTTTTATTCCAGTTACGGGGCGTGTAACTTTTTCAAATTTGTTTTACACAACAAGCGCAACGCCAACTTCGGCTGATTGGCGTTTGTTGGGTACGGCTTCAACTAGCAATAGTCAGCCCGTAACAAACAACACTTATTACACTTTTGAAAATCAAATTCTTTCTGCTGGAACTTATTATTTTGCTTATTTAGTTGGCAACGATGTTAGTCAATCTGTATTAAGTTCAAGTAGCACAGCATTTGTTTGGTCACCTACAGGCGGGACTACAGGTCCAACGGGACCAACGGGAACAAGCGTTACAGGCCCAACGGGTCCAACGGGATTTGGTAGCACAGGTCCAACGGGTCAAGCGGGTTTGCAAGTTGCAAGACCTGCGGTGTATCAATGGGCATTATCAACGCCAAGCATTTCAGGTTCATCTACATACACATGGTCAAGTGGTGCATATACAGCCCCAAGTGGATGGTCAACCACAATTACAGCCGCACCTAGCGCGGGTTTTATTCTTTATACCGCAACTGCTACTGTTACCGATGTTGCTACAGCAACTAGCACAACTTTCAGTTGGACAACAGCAAGCATTGTTGTTTCAGGTTATGCGGGTACAAACGGCGCAACTGGACCTACAGGTGGCGCTGGCGTTACTGGTCCTACAGGCGGCGCAGGGGCATCATCAAGAATTATGTATGCTCGTATTGCAAGCAATCCAACGCCCGTATCAGGAACAGTAACTGTATCAGGCGATAACCGACCAACAGGCTCAGAAGGTAGTGCCGTATGGGGCGCGTCATTTAACGTTACATGGTATGCAAACGACCCTGACCCATCAAGTAATAATTCATTGTATCAAGCAGACGGAATTTATAATGGTTCAACAACGTCTTGGTCAACGCCTTACATTTCCGCATTAAAAGTTGGCGCGTTGTCTGCTGTATCTACTAACACAGGCAGTTTAACAATCAGTGGCACGTTGCAATCAAATACTGCGGCAATTAGCGGTACAACCATGACGGGTTCGGGTGGTGTACTTTATTCATCAGGAAATTTTGCATTTGGTAACAGCACAACCAACATTGCATTTAATGGTTCACAAATGACCCTTAATGGTAATGTTGTTGCAACTGCAAACATTAACAGCAATGCCGTTACAAATTCAAATAGTGCGTACACCGGTGGAGGCATCAGCATTTCCAAAGATGCGGCAGTTGAAACTACTGTTCAATCCGTTGTTTTAACTTGTAGCGGTGCAAGGGTTTATTTTGCTTCATCAGGTCGAATTGAACTTGGCTATAACACTGTTGACAATGTTTACGAAGATGTTATTGCCGTTTTATACATTGATAGCCTTGCGCTTGATTACGCATGGAATAACATGAACTTTTCCTATAGCGGAATCCCTGCGGCGGGTACATACACATTTAGCGTAAAAGTTCACGTGGCTTCAACTTACACAACTGGTTCAAATGGCATTGCATCTAGCCGTTCAGTATTTGTTATGGAAACAAAACGATGAAATACACAATTTATAAAATTGAAACTGGGGAAATTCTGCGTATGGTTATTTGCAGTGACCCTGAGGAACAAATTTCCAATGGTGAAGCCTACATAGACGGCGAATATTCAGATATTTATTACATTGTTTCAAATGGGCAAGCAATTGCCAAACCTGTGGCTAATTTTGATGTGGATGCCGCTTCGATGCAAATTCGCATTAAAAGAAATAAATTGTTAACGGCGTGTGATTGGACGCAAGTTAATGATGTACCTGAAGCAGTTAGCCAAAAATGGGCTACATACAGGCAACAATTACGAGATATTACACAACAACAAACTTTCCCCGTAAATGTTTCTTGGCCCATTGCCCCCAATTAAATTAACGGCTAAAATTTATAAAAGACAAAACACCACTAGCCCGCAAGAATTGCGGATGTTCTATCTAAGTTTAGGGAACCGCTATGGCGATTTTCAATAAAAACACTCTTGCTCAAGTCAGCGGGTTTGACAACCCCATTCTCGCGGGTGAATTGGTTTGGGACCAACAAACGTACTGGAATCTCACGTTTACCAATTCCGTAACTGGCGCACCAGTTAATTTGACAGGCGCAACCATTGACGCGCAAATTGTCCGTCGTCAATTGTCTAATATTATTGATACACGCAATGGTTTGACATTTGACATTGCTGATTACACACCTACGCCAACAGCCATTCCATTAACAGTTACTAACATTGTTGCCGCAAGCGGTTCATGCACGTTGGTTATTGATGCTGGCGCATGGTCGTTAATGAGTACCGACCCCGAATTAGAAATTAACGCCACTGACCCCGTTGGTTATTCTGGTCGCGTTAAAGTAAGTTTCCCGCAAGTTGGTTCTACGCCGCCCGATGATTCAATTATTTTCTTGTTGTTCTTGGTTCGTAGCGATGGGGTGATTGTTCTATGAGCAACATTAAAGTTATTGTCCAAGATGGCAACAATGTAAATTTACAAGTAACGCCACAGCCCCGAATTGATTTAAGAATTGATAGAGCAATTAGCGGTGCAACTGGTCCAACGGGTCCCCAAGGTAGCGGTCCAACTGGTCCAACAGGCCCAACTGGTGCGCCTAGTACGGTCCAAGGACCAACGGGTCCGACTGGTGCATCGGTAACTGGACCAACGGGTCCAACGGGTTCACCATCCACTGTTGCTGGACCGACTGGCGCAACTGGACCAACTGGTTCGCAGGGTGGAATTGGAAATGTTGGACCCACCGGACCACAGGGCGTTCAGGGAATTCAAGGAATTCAGGGAGAAGTTGGACCCACTGGCGCACAAGGAAATATTGGCGCAACTGGACCAACTGGAAATGTTGGACCAACTGGAAGCGTTGGACCAACTGGCAGTCAGGGAAACGCTGGACCAACTGGACCCACAGGCGCGGATTCTACGGTTGCCGGACCCACAGGCGCAACTGGACCAACTGGTGCGCAAGGTAGCGCGTCAACTGTCGCTGGCCCAACTGGTCCACAAGGCATCCAAGGTATTCAAGGTGAAGTTGGCGCTGTTGGACCGACCGGACCCACGGGCACACAGGGAAACAGTATTACTGGACCAACGGGTCCAACTGGTGCGCAAGGCAACGAAATTACTGGACCAACAGGGGCGTCTGGACCGACTGGTCCGACTGGCGCAAATTCCACAATAGCAGGTCCGACTGGTCCGATTGGACCAACAGGCGCGGCTGGTGCTGACGGTCAATCTTCATCTTATTATCAATATCAAGCCGATACAACTCAAACGTCAGGCACACCAAATTCAGGTGATGTGTATTGGAATAATGCTACACAAACGTCAGCAACCCAACTTGTTTTCAGTCACCTGACAAGCAACGGCATTGATGTTGATTTGTTCTTAAGTTTCTTAAAAACAAACGACAACATTATTTTGCAAGATGCAAACAATTCAAACAATTATCAAAAATGGGTTTTAACTGGTAATCCAACAACAGTACCAAATACTTCCGTTACTTGCCCTGTTACGTTGGTAACTTCTAGCGGTACGGGTACTACTGGTTTTGCAAACAATCATAATTTGATTGCCGTATTGCAATCCGTTGGTGTTGTTGGACCAACAGGTGCTATTGGTCCTACTGGCCCAACTGGTGCTGATTCAACTGTTGCCGGTCCAACTGGACCCACTGGCATACAGGGCGCGGTCGGACCAACTGGAAGTCAGGGCGATGTTGGCCCAACTGGCGCACAAGGGAATGTCGGACCCACTGGACCCACTGGAAATCAGGGAAATGTCGGACCGACCGGACCACAAGGAATTCAAGGAATTCAAGGCGTTCAGGGCGATGTTGGACCTACGGGACCCACTGGCGCAAACGGCACAAATGGCAATGTTGGACCGACTGGACCGACCGGACCGACTGGTGCTGATAGCACTGTTGCGGGACCCACTGGTCCGACTGGCGCGACTGGTGCGGCATCCACTATTGCTGGTCCAACTGGTGCGACTGGTCCAACGGGCGCTGACAGTACAGTAGCCGGACCAACTGGACCGCAAGGTGTTCAGGGAATTCAGGGCGTTCAAGGAAATGTTGGTCCAACCGGACCCACAGGAAATATTGGACCGACTGGTTCTGCATCAACTGTGGCTGGACCTACGGGTCCGACCGGTCCAACGGGTGCAACCCCTGCCACTTATTTGCCCGTAGCCACATTTGCTGGAACTGTTGTTCAAGTTTTAATCAGCGGTGGTTACATTCCTATCTTGTTGTTTAGTGGTTCAACCGCTAACATTCCCGTATATTGAGGTGAAAAATGGCTACTAAATATCCTTTGGTTTTAAGCGGTTCAACGATTCAAGAACTGCAATCTGGCGATGGTTTGCAATTGCCCGTTGCATTGTCACCCGCTTATGGCGGCACAGGAATCGTAAACAATGCCGCTAGTACATGGGCAATCAGCGGTAACTATGCAACAACGGTTACTGTTACAGGCGTAACAACAGTTACTCTACCAACTAGCGGAGTGATTGCAACAAAAGGTAATGCAATCGCTTTTTCAATCGTATTTGGACTTTAAGGAATAATTAACATGACCACAGTTAACATTGCCGCCGCTTCTAGCATCATTGGCACAACAACTTATTTAACACCATCGGGAACTTCTGCGGTTGTTCTGTTGCCTAATTCAGCAACATCAGCGGCGGTTTATAAAATCAACCAAATCGTTGCGGCTAATGTCAACGGTTCTGCGGCGGTAAACACAACCGTTTCTATTTACTCAAACGGCGCGGTAGCACAAGGTTCAGCACCTAGCGGCGGTACGGCATACCCAATTGCATCTACTGTTTCAGTACCGCCTAACGCATCATTGATTGTTGCCGATAAGACAACTGCAATTTATTTGATGGAAGGCCAATCCATTACAGTAACAAGCGGTACGGCAAGCGGCATCACTTATTCAATCAGTTACGAAATCATTTCCTAAAGGCATCCTATGGGACTCCGATATGTAGGAAACATTGTTTCTGCTGGACTTAACGGCATAAATTTCCCCGTGAAAACGGTGGAATATCTTGTCGTTGCTGGCGGTGGCGGAAGTACTGGTGGAAACCCCGGTTCTAGTTATGGAGGCGGTGGGGGCGCTGGTGGTTTGTTAACCGCTACTGGTTATTCAATTACTTTAGGTTCATCAATTACTGTAACTGTTGGTGCTGGTGGTGCGGCTGGTGCAGTTGGTAGTTCCAATTCTGGTGCAGGTTCATCTTCTGTTTTTGGTTCAATATCTACTGTTGGCGGTGGTGGTGTAGGAGGGGCTGGAACAGGTGGTTCTGGTGGTTCTGGTGGCGGAGGTCTAAGTGCTGGTGGCGCAGGAACTGCTGGTCAAGGAAATGCGGGACAAGCAAATGGTGCTTCTCCTTATGGTTCTGGTGGAGGTGGTGGTGCTGGTTCAGCGGCAATAGCAAGTACTGTTGCTTCACAATCATCAAGCGGTGGCGCTGGTTTAGTATCTTCTATTAGCGGTTCATCAATTCAATATGCTGGTGGTGGTGGCGCAGGTTTTTATAGAGGTTTTGGTGTTTTACCGGGACTTGGTGGCGGTGGTGGCGGTGGTAATGGTGCATTTGTTATTAACACAACTGGAAATGCAGGCTTACCAAATACAGGTGGTGGGGCAGGCGGTGGCTCTACTGACTATACCTACAATGGAGGTGTATCAACTGCTGGTTCAAATGGCGGTTCAGGCGTAGTTATCATTCGATACCCATCGTATTTAGCCCCTGCTACATCAACAACAGGCAATCCTGAAACTTATGTTGCTGGCCCTTGGCGTGTTTATCGCTTTGTGGCTAGTGGCACTATTACATTTTGAGGAACTTATGCCTACAGGGTTATTTACATCAAGACAAGTTAACCAAGCCCTAAGACAAGGTGCATGGACAGGCCCACAAAAAACTAACTTTGTTGAATATTTAGTTGTCGCTGGTGGCGGTGGTGCAGGCGGCGCTGGGGGTGGCGGTGGCGGCTTGCTTACAGGAATTTATCCTGTTACAAATGGTTCATCAATTACTGTCACCGTTGGTGGCGGTGGCTCTGGTGGCCCAAATGAATCAACAACACCTGCAACTAATGGGTCAAATTCAATATTCGGAAACATTACATCACTTGGTGGCGGTAAAGGTGGCACTTGGTATTCTTCTAATCAAAATGCCGTTGCTTTAGGTGGGGCTGGTGGTTCAGGTGGTGGTTCAGCGGGTCAATATACATATTCATCTTATGTTGCTGGCGCACAAGGAACAGCAGGTCAAGGCAATGCGGGTGGTTCTGTAATTGGAACTGATGGCGCACCTCATTACCACGGAGGTGGAGGCGGTGCTGGTACAGTTGGCTTAAATGCTAAACCTGATGGATATGCAGGTAATGGTGGTTCAGGCATTGCGTCATCAATTTCTGGAACTGTAACTACTTACGCAGGTGGCGGTGGTGGTTGTAGGGCTAGTGGTGGAACAGACGCAAATACAGGGAAAGGCGGTGTTGGTGGCGGTGGAGATGCGGGTACTACTTCAGGTAGTTCTGGTACTGCGGGGACAACTAACACAGGCGGTGGAGGTGGCGGTGGAAATGCCGCTACAGGCTCAAACGGCGGCTCAGGCATTGTCATCATTCGCTACCCAAACACATTCGCTGATGCCACAAGCGTAACCAATGGAACAAAAACATCTATTACTGGATGGACTGTTTACACATTTACATCTAGCGGTTCAATCACCTTTTAAGGAATAACATGAGTAGTAACTTAGGTGGTTTTATTTCTGCAACATATAACCCTTTATCTGGTGCGCCTACGATTGTTGAATATCTAGTGGTTGCTGGTGGTGGTTCTGGTGGAAGTGTTCCAAGTGGCGGATATGGTGGGCCCGGAGGTGGCGGTGCTGGTGGCTTATTAACTGCGGCTGGTTTTGCAGTAACTACTGGTTCTGCTTTAACAATTACTGTAGGTGCTGGTGGCGCGGGTGTTTCTTCTGCTAGAGGAAATAGTGGAAGTAACTCTGTTTTTAGTTCTATTACAGCAACTGGCGGTGGCGGCGGTGGAGCGCAACTTTACGGAAGTGGCCTTTCAGGTGGTTCTGGTGGAGGCGGCGCAGGTTCAACTGGTTCAGACCAAACTGGCGGCTCTGGAACATCTGGGCAAGGTTATGCTGGAGGCACTTGTAATGGTGGGGCAACAGGATATTCGGGCGCTGGTGGCGGTGGTGCAGGTTCTGTAGGAAATAACCCAAACTCTGCTGGTGGTGGTGGACAAGGTGGAACAGGATTTTGTTCAACAATCAATGGTCAACGCGCTTTTTACGCTGGAGGTGGCGGAGGTAGTGTTTTTACTACTGCTTCACAAACTCTTGGTATAGGTGGTGCTGGTGGTGGTGGTAATGCTTCATTTAATTCTGCTGGTGGTTCTGGCACAGCAAATACTGGAGGTGGTGGAGGTGCTTCAAACACTACTTCATCTACTCAAGCAAGTGGTGCTGGCGGTTCTGGCATCGTAATCATTCGTTACCCTGCTAACTTATCAGCACCAACTGCAACAACTGGCAACCCACAAATTAACTACGCTGATGGATACCAGATTTACACTTGGACATCATCAGGAACTGTAACTTTTTAATTGGAGATAAACATGGCACATTTCGCGCACATCACAAACGGCATTATTGACCAAGTAATTGTTATCGATGCTGAAACACTTGCAACAGGACATTGGGGCGACCCTGCTGAATGGGTGCAAACATCCTATAACACCCAAGGCGGTGTTCATACCCAAGGTGGTACACCATTGCATAAAAACTATGCTGGCATTGGTTACACATGGGATGGTGTAGGCTTTGCCGCACCACAACCATTTGCATCTTGGACTAAAAACGCTGAAACATATATTTGGGAAGCGCCAACACCTATGCCTACTGATGGCAAGATGTACACATGGAACGAAGAAACAACATCATGGGTTGAAGTACCTACAGGGGAATAATATGCCTCAATATTCGGGAATGTGGACATTAAGCCAAGCATCCCAAGCCATTAAAGATAACAACTGGACTGGGATTGTTCCGCAGAATGTGGAGTACTTGGTCGTTGCTGGAGGTGGCGGTGGCGGTCAAGGCGGCGGTGGGGCTGGTGGTTTATTGGCAGGTTTTTCTGGCGTAACTGCTGGAACACAACTCTGGGTAACTGTTGGCGCTGGTGGTACTGGAACCATAGATGGTTTTGGAACCCAAGGCGGTAATTCTGTTTTTCTTGCCACATCTTCTGGTGCTACTACAGGAAGCATAGTTGCTCTTGGTGGTGGCTACGGTGGCCCCGGAAACGGTGTTAGTGGTGGCTCTGGATCAGGTGGTGACAATAGTGGTGCGGCGGGGTATTCTGGTGGTGCAGGTACATCTGGGCAAGGTAATGCTGGTGGCACTTCTGTAGCGACTACAAGCGGAAGAACTGCGGCTGGAGGTGGTGGAGCGGGGACTGTGGGTTTTCCTAATGTTGGAAATTCTCCCGGAGGTAATGGCGGTGCTGGTATTGCATCTTCCATAAGCGGTTCTGTTGTCACTTACGCTGGTGGCGGAGGCGGTGTTTGTTCTTCAGGTACTCCCGGTTCTGGTGGCGTAGGTGGTGGCGGCGCAGGTGGTACTGGTTCTGGAGTCGCAGGCACAGCAAATACAGGTGGTGGTGGCGGCGGTGGGTTCCTTGGTTCTGGCTATGCAGGCGGTGCTGGCGGTAGCGGTATTGTCATCATTCGTTATCCCGATACATTCAATGCCGCAACAAATACAACGGGTTCACCAACAATTACAGTAAGCGGTGGATTTAGAATTTACAAATTTACTGCATCGGGTTCAATAACTTTTTAAACCATACAAGACATGACAAGAAAATTAAAGATAGCCGTTTACGCAATCAGTAAGAACGAAGAACAATTTGTAAATCGTTTTTGCGATTCTGCTAAAGATGCCGACATTATTCTAATTGCCGATACAGGTTCTACTGATAGAACGGTAGAACTTGCGTTAGAAAACGGTGCGGTGGTGCATGACATTTGCATTAGCCCTTGGCGATTTGATAAAGCCCGCGATACCGCTTTGGCTTTGTTGCCGCGTGACATTGATGTTTGCATTTCGCTAGACCTTGATGAAGTTTTAGAAAAAGGTTGGCGCGAAGAAATTGAACGCGTATGGCAAGAAAACACAACCCGATTGCGATACAAATTTGATTGGGGATGTGGCATTAGTTTCTTCTACGAAAAAATCCATCATCGGCACGGCTACCATTGGCATCACCCCGTGCATGAATACCCCCGACCTGATGGGCGTATCCAAGAAATCTACGCGCATACCGATATGCTGTTGGTAAGCCACCATCCTGACAATACAAAATCTCGTGGTCAATACATGCCATTGCTTGATTTGGCGGTTAAAGAGGACCCGCGTTGCCCTCGTAATGCGTTCTATCGTGCCCGTGAACTAACTTTCTATGCACGTTGGCAAGAAGCCATTACAGCCTTAAATAATTACCTTGCAATGCCCGAAGCAACATGGCAAAACGAACGCTGTTATGCAATGCGTTTGTTGGGCAAAGCGCATGAGGAATTAGGACAATCCGTTGAAGCGCATAAGTGGTATCGCCTTGCAATTGCTGAAGCACCTAACACGCGTGAACCTTGGTGCGAATTAGCCATGTTTTGCTACCGCCGAAGCCTGTGGGTTGAATGTTATTCAGCCGCTAAATCTGCATTGGAAATTAAAGACAAGGCATTGGTGTACACAATGGACCCCGAAGTTTGGGGTGCTAGACCATGGGATTTGGGTAGTATTAGCGCATGGCATCTTGGTTTAAAAGAAGAAGCCACACAACTTTTGCAAGAAGCAATAAAATTAGCACCTGACGACCAACGATTGCGAAACAATTTGCAATTTATGGATGCTGATTTTCAAACGTTTGACAAGGTAGAAAATGCCGACACCATTAGAAGCCCATGAGGAAATTTGTACATTGCGTTATGAAATGCTTTGCGCAAGAATTAAGCGTTTAGAAAGTATTATTATCCAAGCATGCGGCGTTATGCTTGTTGGTATGGCTGGCGTTATTTGGGCGTCCATTTCAAATTTCACCAAATAAATGTTAAAAAGAGTCGACCATGCGTTATTTGGTGGTCGTCTTTCTGGCATTTACAGCATTTGCGCAAAGCGGATGTAATGTTGCAGAATTTTATGGATTGGCTTATACGTGGCACAATCCAACCGAACGTCATGAAAAATTATTGCGTTGGTTGCAATTGCATGGCGACCGATGCACCAAAGAACAATTAACAAACATTTGGAATAACTTGCCCATGTGGGCGGGTACTGCTGATAGTTCAGAGATACGACAAAACATCATATCTCTGTATCAACTATTAATGGCTAAAGAATCCAAATGATTCAGTTGCATAAATGGTATCCGTTTGTTTTCCCAAAAGAATATGACGTTAAAGCAATTGCTTTTGAAAAACGGGTAGAACGGCTAGAATTTGAATATCAACAAGCGTTAAAAGCGGAAGAAGTCCGCAAAGCCGTTGAAACATACGACCTTGAGTTGTATAACAAACGGGCAAGACAGCATACGATTGAACTTGAAATTTTCAGAGATACACGCCGCTTTGACAAATACGTATGACATGGCCCGACAGATATTATGCAAAACACCAAAGACAAACTGGTTTACACAGTAACAATTTGCGTAACGCTAACCCTGTGTTTCTCCGTATTAGCCATGGTGGTCGCCTTTATGTTGGGGCTGTGGGCCAAGGAAGTGGACAATGCGGAAATCTTCAAAATGATTTCACCAGCATTCAGTACCCTAATTGGCGGGATGATTGGATTCCTCAGTGGTATCAAACTGAACCAAGACGATACTGAAAAACCAAAGGAGAGCAAAGATGATGGGTTTAGATGCGATATTGAATATCGGCGGGAAATTAATCGACAAACTGATTCCCGACCCCGAGGCGAAAGCGAAAGCGCAGTTTGAACTTGCAAAGATGGCGCAAGATGGTGAATTGGCTCGTTTGGCTAATGAAACCAAATTGTATGAAACCGAGCAAAACAATCTTACAGCACGCGTTGAAGCCGACATGGCTAGTGACAGTTGGTTGTCCAAAAATATTCGCCCAATGACGCTTATATTCCTATTGGTTGCCTATTCTGGCTTTGCCATTGCATCCATATTTGAATACGAAACACGCGGTGCATACGTAGAATTACTTGGTCAATGGGGCATGCTTGTTATGTCGTTTTACTTTGGTGGACGCACAATGGAAAAAATTGCTGAAAGGGTTAAAAAATGACTCCAAACTTTACGCTTGCCGAATTAACACACACCGATCACCGTGAATTGGATAACACACCAAATGAAACCGAACTTGCAAACATTCAAAGATTGGCTGAATTCCTTGAAGAACTCAAAACCGTTCTTGGCGGTAAGCCGATTATGGTCAACAGTGCGTTCAGGTCGAAAGCCGTAAACGATGCCGTAGGCAGTAAAGATACGTCACAACATCGTATTGGTTGCGCGGCTGATATACGCGTGCCTAGCATGCCTCCTGACGCGGTGGTGCGTGCAATTATTGCATCGGATTTACCATACGACCAAGTGATTCGAGAATTTGACCGCTGGACGCATGTAAGCATCCCCAATGAACCCGCACGCGCACCACGCAAACAAGCGTTAATTATTGACAAGCAAGGCACTAGGATATTCGCGTAAGTGCCTCGTTGGTTAACTCCAACAATTCATGTTCGCTTATTCCGTAATGGCGTTCAAAGCCTTTGTGTCCAAGCCCATGGACGCCCGTGTTACCGCGATGATGTTCTGTGCATAACCCGATAACCGGCGCGTTGTCGCGTTTGCCTCCAAATCTTCGGATGTGATGAATTTCGCATGGGGATTGACCAAGCGCGAGGTAGTGGCACAAAATACAGCCAATGCTGGCAACTTGGTCATAATGCTTCTTTGTAATATTTTTCATCAAATGCGTTCAGTAAAGTCTGAGGGACAGAATAAAATTCGCCGTGACCAACGTCTTTTAGATTCTCAGGTTGCAAAAACTTCCCGCGCCCAATCCATCCGACAATCCGAATATGAGTTGGATGAATTTCGGTTAAGACAAAAACGTCGCATGGCTTTTCGACAGACCATCCAACAGCGTTGAGATTACCACCGGCGGTGTACGTGCTTTTTACGTCAATTGTTCGCCCATCTTGCGTAACCAAATCAGCCCCAAATTTTCGGAAATCACAATTAAAGTCAAAATTAAGGTTTAACGTTTTGGCAACGGCGTATTCCGTAATTACCCCGTTAATCGACAATTGCAATGAATTTTGATTTGCGTCTTGTTTACGTTCTGTTCCTTGTTTGCTTGTAATACTGTGGCGCATTTTGCCAATGTACATACATATATCAAGTTCGGTCACTGTTAACGTTTGGCGCAAATATCGTTTGTTATGGTCGTTCATAAAACGGTGACCTCTTTAGCCCTGCTTTGAATCCGTTGGCGCGTTTTAATAATTAATTTTTCGTATTGACTACGCGGGATGCTACGACGTTGCAAATCGTGGAACTCGTAAACGTCCCGTAGCGCGGTTATTCCTGTTCCTGATAAACCCATGCTAAGCGTTGTTTGATAACGCAATGCGGCTTGTTCTAATGCTTCCTGTGCCCGTTTGCAATAAGGTAGTGCTTCAGGTCCGATGCCTTCCAATGCCATAACTTCGGAAATGTTCATCATGTCCACCAATTCTTGCCAATCGTAAATTGTGCCCATGCCTTTTGTCATGGCATCCAACGCGGCTAATTCGGTCATGCGCAATTTGTCAAGCAAATGGTCTTGCGTAATACCCGCGCCAAGTATGGCATGCCGTATTGGGTCGATTAATTTCCAAAATTTTCGTTTGGTTTGTTTTCTCATAATTGCTTTAATGCTTCACGCAATCCCGCAAGCCCACCCACGCGTTGGTCATTAATAAAAATTTGCGGCATTTGTTTTGCATCGGGGTACACGGCAAAAAAAGCATCGCGCACGCCGGCAATTTCCATGTCGCATTCGATAAATTTAAGGTTACGCGCCTTAAGCATTTGCTTTGCTGTTACGCAATTTGGACAACCCCGTTTTGTATAAACAAATATGTTCATGATGTTGCTTTCCCTTCCGCACGTGCTGATGATTCCAAACTGCGCCACACTTCAATTTTTGCTTCTGCCGCCACCATTAACCAACGCAAACGTTCACATTCACTAACGGCTTGTGCCAATGCAATCAAATGTTTTTTGTAATCGTCATGTGAATACGCGTAAGTTTCTTTGGCTGATTCAGTCCGTTCACTGGATGAAGCCATAAGCGTTGCTTTAATTGTCTTGCGATATTCGGTCATGTACACAACGTTTGCCTTGGCTTCGCCGTATGTGGCGGCGTTGTCGCGTATAAAGTCCAATGCTTTAAATGGGCTGATATCTTCATTCATTTGGGAATCCTGTTTTGTTTTAAATTCTGACCCGTAATGCGTTTGTTCCAACAAACTTGACATAACCACTTTTGGTTAAATTCAATGCCACCTTCGGGCGGCTTGTTGCATTCACATACGTTGCAATATTTCAATTGATGTACGGGCGTTGCGTATCCCAGTGCGATTGGTTCAAACATCACAATTCCTGAATCGTTACGCGGTATTGCTTGCCTTGCATGTCCAATACATCAATGGTTTTTGTTGTTGAACAAAATTCGCCATGTTCGCCAAGGTCAAACTGAATGCCTGACACTTGGTCTAACAAATGTTCGGTGTCCCTGTTTAGCAATGAATGCTGTATGACAGATGCGATGTAATCGCAATACGCCAGTTTGTATGTTTTGCTCATCATGATTTCCTTTTTAAAGATGCCAGCATTTCACGCTCGGCTTGGGTTGGGGGTCGGGTTATTTGTTCGTCTGCTTTAATCTTGGCAAGTGCGGCGTCTGGCTCATTTGACGCGGGAACTGTGAGCCTAATAATGTCGGCAGGGTTTGCTTTGGTTGCTTTGCTGTTACGCACCCAATTGCGCCATGTTGCTGACCAATCCAATTTCACGCCTTTTTGACCCGGTTGCGCAATCCAATAATCTTTAAATTGTTCGGCAATCTGTCGGATGTTTAAATCGGGTCTTTCCGTTTGTGCCCATTCACCCAATGATTTTGTTAAAACCCAATCTTGGGCGAGGCGTGTGCCGCGCTGTTTGTCTTTAATTTGGTTATTAGTTATTGGTTCTTGGTTATTGGTTAGTTGAACGTCTGATGCGCTTATGTTTAACGCTTGTTCAACGCCCGTTGGATGTTTGCTCATTGCCCGTTTAAGAGCCGATGCTTTCCCTGCTTTGGAAGCAGTGTTTAATTGTTGTTTGTAATGTTCAATTACTTCATTGCATCTGCCGTGATGCCATGAATTATCAGCAACATCCAATGTAAAAAACATTTCAAGCAAACCCGACAACATTTCAGTGTTATCGCGAGTTCCTGTTTTCATTGACAATTCAAATAAATTGTTTGGCAATGGTTTTTCGGTGTCGTAATAAATCCAAATTAATTTTAGATAAACACCAACTTCCTCATTTGTCAAAAACGAGGTGTCTTTAATAAAATCACCTATGTGATGTTGGTAATAGTGCATTACTGCATCTCCACAAATCTCCCAGAAAGAAACGCCGGCAGGCGGGGAGTACGCTTTTCGGTTGGGAGATCAGGCCCGACCTAGCCGTGTTTCAAAAACTATATCACGGATATGTATGATGGTGGCATGGGTTCTAAAATTATTTTAGCCGCCCCCCATTTGATTACATTTTCCCGCGTAACGTGCAAAACGTCTATTTGCCCATCATCATTAAACACACCTGATTGGCACAATGCGTCCAATGTTGATTTAACAACGTTGTCTATATCGCGTATGCGTTTGTCGGGCGGATACAACGCAATGGTAATTTGTAGCCTTTCATTTGCAAAACCCTCATGACCACTGCGAAGAAACTCTGCATTTACAAGCGTTTTAAACGATTTTGCGCGTGCAGTCAAAAACCGTCTTGACCCTTTAAAACCCCAATACGTGTTAACGCTTGGCGGGAAAGGCACAATTAAATTTAATTTTTCTGTTGTCATATATGGCAATTGTATGTGTATAATACATTCAGCGCAACATCGCGCTGTGTTCAACAATGGAGTAAGTATGAGTAGAGTTTATGACCAATGGCTAGACAGCCAAAAGCACGATTCAGATGAATTCATGCATGAATTCGAGATGCGCACCGAGCGTTATCTGCAAACTGAATGTAACCCCCAAGACCCCGAAGTTTTTATGGACGTTATGTATAACGTGGATTTAACGTCATGGAAACCAGAATTTGCGGAAGCAATTAAAAAAGGGGCATTGGGTGCAGTCGCAATTGGAACCATTATTTGCGATGCCGTTCACGATTATTGTGAAAACAAAGCAAAGCAATTAGCAAAACAAGACATGGAGAAATCATGAAAACATTTATTGAATTACGCAAAATCAATGTTAACGAACACATTGAGAAAAAAGGCAATTTGTCATATTTGTCATGGGCATGGGCGGTGGATTACCTTTTGCAAGAAGACCCGACCGCGCATTGGGCGTTTAACGAACCAACTTATTTTGGTGAAACCGTGATGGTGTCATGCACTGTTAACGCCATGGGCAAGCGCATGTACATGCATTTGCCTGTAATGGACAACAAAAACAATGCGGTTAAAAATCCAGATTCCCGCAAAATTTCCGATGCCATGATGCGCTGTTTAGCAAAATGCATTGCAACGTTTGGAATTGGGTTATATGTGTATGCCGGTGAAGATTTGCCACATGTTGAGGAAGAACCCATTGATTTGGCAACAATGTTGGAAGCAATTTCCATTACGCAAACGTTGGAAGAATTGCGCGAGGTTTACATTGCAACTGTTAAAACAGTTAAAGGCAACCAAGACGCAATGCGCCAATTGGAAGCGGCTAAAAATGCACGCAAAGAACAATTGGGTAACACACATGAATAATCAGCCGTACATAAACATTGAGCAAGGCTCGGACGCGTGGAAACAAGCGCGTTTGGGTCACGTTACAGCCAGCAACATGGCAGACGTTATGTCCAAAGGCAAAGGCAATGCTGAAGCCGTTGGGCGTTACAAATACAAAGTTAAATTGGTTGCTGAACGTTTAACAAACACAAGCGCGGAATCCTACACAAACGCGGCTATGGAATGGGGTATTGAACAAGAACAGTTTGCTTGCATTGAATATGAAGCGGCGCAAAACGTTTTTGTTGAACGTACAGGCTTTTGGTTGCATCCAACAATTGCATGGCTTGGCGTGTCACCCGACCGCCTTGTTGGCAACGAAGGCCTTATTGAAGTGAAATGCCCCAATACGACAACGCACCTCGGATATTTGTTTGAAAACAGAATCCCGCCGGAATATTACAAACAAATCCAATGTCAATTATGGGTAACAGGTCGCCAATGGTGTGACTTTGTTTCCTATGACCCCCGACTGCCCAAGCGTAATCGTTTATTGATTGTGCGTGCAGACCGAGATGAAAATCTCATTAAAGAGATGGAAACCGAAACAATACAGTTTTTGGGTGAAATCAATCAGTTAATCATTAAATTGGAAGGTTAAACATGGCTGTTAATAAATTTATTGGCATTGGCAATTTGGGTAAAGAACCCGAAATGCGGTTTATGCCCGATGGAAAAGCGGTTTGCAATTTCAGCATTGCAATTAGCGAAAAATACAAAGACAAATCCGGTGAGGCTAAAGAAGTCACCGAGTGGGTCAACGTAGCATTGTTTGGCAAGTTGGCTGAAATTGCTGGGGAATATTTGAAAAAAGGTTCAAAGGTTTACATTGAAGGCAAAATGAAAACCGAGAAATATTCCAAGGATGGGGTTGACCGTTACACCACCAAAATTATTGGTGAAAAAATGGAAATGTTGTCCAGCAAAGGCGAAACCGAAAGCAAGCCAAAAGCCGCGCCTGTGGAAGAATTTGAGGACAGCGAAATCCCGTTCTGATTAGAATGAGGCGTAGTTGCCATTTGGGGGACATCGCAAGGTGTTCCCCTTTTTTTCCCCGTAAAACGTCATGTACCCCCAAGGCGCACCCGCATTACCAGTTTTAATAAAGTTCGTTGTATTTTTGCAGAAACACAAAATAATTGTAATACATTGGCTCTTTTTGATATAATACATATACGGCAACAACAAAAGCCGTAAATTTTTAAACATTTAAAAAGGAAGCAATCATGAAAAGCACAGCGTGGAAAAAAGATTACCTAATCGTATTGTTTAGTGATTACGACAACACATGGCGTGACGTAACAATCCCTTGCACGTTTATGCAAGCAATCCGTTTTGCACGTGCCAAAGGTTGGCGCATTGACAGCAACAACGTGCGTCTTGTGTCGTTAACAGAATTTGCCACAATGCCACAGAAAAAGGTGACAGCATGAAATTCATTAAACAATTTGCCACATGGGTATTACAAGCGTTGGTTGGTTTGGCGTTTGTATTGGGTGGCGCAATGTTCCTTGTGGAATACATGTCCGGATGTGGTGAAAATTACATCGACTCCAAAGGCGTTAGTCACGCCAATCAATGTATGTTTATCAATCGTTAATCATTTAAAAGGAATTTAATCATGGCACACGAACTTACTATCCGCGCAAATGGCTACACCGAAATGGCTTTTGTTGGCGAAACCCCATGGCATGGCTTGGGTCAGGAACTTGACCAAAACGCAAGCATTGAACAATGGCGCGTAGCCGCTGGCATGGATTGGACAATTGAATCATCACCCGTTTGCTTTATGCCTCACGGCTTTTATGGTGACGTTGTTAATTTCCCCAAGCAAAACGTATTGTTTCGCAGTGACAATGAACAGCCATTGTCCGTAGTGTCCGACCGTTATCAGGTGGTTCAGCCCGCACAGGTATTGGAATTTTTCCGTGATTTGGTCGAACAATCGGGTTTCCGTTTGCATACAGCCGGCACATTGTTTGGTGGCAAGCGTTTGTGGGCATTGGCAGAAACTGGCAAATTTGGGGAAGTTGCCCAAGGCGATGGCATTGGCGGTTTCTTATTGCTGTCCACATCGGCAGACAAATCACTGGCAACCACAGCGCGGTTTACAAGCGTTCGTGTAGTGTGTAACAACACTTTGTCTTTATCATTGCAAGACAACGCGCATAGCGTGTCCTTTACGCATGCACGCAAGTTTGACCATGAATTAATGAAGTCCAAATTAGGCGTTGCCGTATCATCGTTTGATGCATTTATGGAAATGGCTAAACATTTGGAACGTCAACGTATTACAGCCGCACAAGCCGACAATTTCGTTAAACGCATATTGTTTACTGCCGACCAATTAAACGACCCACGTCTTAATTTGGATAAAAATCGTCCATATAACAAAATTTTGGCATTGTTTAACGGCGAAGCAAAAGGCGCGGAATTGGTTGGTGACAGCAAATGGGCGTTGCTGAATTCCGTAACCGAATATTTTGACCACCACCACCCATCGCGTACAGATGATGCACGCTTAAACAACGCATGGTTTGGCAATGGCGACACAATAAAAAATCGTGCTGTTGCTGTATTAACGTCTTGACAGATATTAGATATTTGTTATCATACCCTCATCTAATACATGGGGGTTTTTTATGGCAAACGCGGCATCCAAAGTGCGTAGCATTTTTAAATCAGCGGACAATGCGTTGACATTAACGGACATACGCCATGCGTTGCCTGAATTGAAATCCAGTCAAATTTCAATGTCATTGTGTTATTTAATGCGTCAACGTTACGTAACACGCGAACCAATTAAAAATGAACAAGCGCGTGGACGTAAAACAGTTTGGCTGTACACGTATCACCAACAGAAATTGCCAATTGTTCATACAATCGTATGACAACAGAACCAATCGCCAAAATATGTAGGGATTGCGCTTATGCACAAACAAAGCAACATCATGGCGGTTATGCGTTTACATGTTTTGATTGCCGACAGCGTTTGTTGTTGGACGAGCCGTGTAAATTAATGCGGGAAACGTTGGCTAATATGCTGAGAAAATGGGGCGATGTACCCAATTGGAAAGTGGAACCAAATTGTGGTTGCATGAAATCTTGCAAGCGCAGACAATATCAAAAAAGGTAAATTTATGCCAATTAGCAAACAACCGGACGGATGGTATTGGGGTAGCAAAGGACCTTTTGACACCAAGCAAAAGGCTATACAAGTGGGTCAAGCGGCGCACGCATCGGGTTTTAAGGAAGCAGAAATGGATAACAAAGCAATTGGCACATTTGTTAGCACGTTGTTACATTCAGCAACAATTACACATTTGATGCATTTCAAAAGCAAATCGTATAGCGAACACGTTGCATTGGCGGCGTATTACGATGAAATACCCGAATTGGTTGATGGGTTGGTGGAATCAATCCAAGGTGCATACGAAACCATTATTGAGCCTTACCCGTCCATGTTTGGAACCGGTGACGCTGGCGCATTGCCATACATGGTTAGCCTACGCAATTACGTGCGCGATTACCGCGAACAAATGCCACAGGACAGCGAAATCCAAAACGAAATTGACAGCATTGCTACGTTGTTAAACCAAACTGTTTACAAATTAAAATTCTTGAAATAACACCATGAAACAAGACAATACAAAACTTGCAATTAAATACAAAAAAACAGCCGATTTAACCCCATACGCCAAAAACTCGCGCACGCATAGCGATACGCAAATTGCGCAATTGGTGGCAAGCCTACAAGAATTTGGCTTTACCAATCCCATTTTGTTGGATGGTGCAAATGGCATTATTGCGGGACATGGGCGTTTAAAAGCCGCGCAACAATTGGGTTATGAAACAGTGCCCACCATTGAATTGGGCAACATGACGGATGAACAACGCCGCGCATACATTATTGCCGACAACAAATTGGCTTTAAATGCGGGTTGGGACACCGAAATGCTTGCATTTGAAATTGAAAGCCTACAAGATGCGGGTTATGACCTTGGGTTGACGGGCTTTAATGCGGATGAATTAAAGGCGTTAAATTTCACCGACCCCGATGTGGATGAAGATTTTAAAGAGCCAACCGATGAAAGCCGTAATACATTGCTAATTGAATGTACAGGCGAACGGGAATTGGAAACGCTTTACGAAGAAATGCAAAAGCGAGGTTTTGAATGCAAAATTTTGAGTTAACCCTTGCATCGCCGGTATCCAAATCTTTTCGCGCAATTAAAGCGGCTAATAGCCTTGACATTGATGCAGAAAAAAAATCCACACACCATTTCCAAGTAAAAGCGGACATACAAAGCCCATTTAACATTGGTTTGGTTGTTGGTGCATCGGGTAGCGGTAAAACGACCCTTGCCAAGCATATATGGGGTGACAATTGTTTTAACGAAATATTGGACCCACAAAAGCCAATTATTGAGCAATTTCCCGAATCCATGTCATATGACCAATGTGCTGAAATGCTATGTGGCGTTGGATTAACAAGCGTGCCATGTTGGATACGTCCCGCATATACATTGTCCAATGGTCAAAAGGCGCGTGCGGAATGCGCGTTACAAATGGCACGTGAAGACGATTTAATGATTGTTATTGATGAATGGACAAGCGTTGTTGACCGAACCGTTGCCAAGGTTATGAGCCATTGCATACAAAAACATGCACGCAAAACAGGCAAGCGCATTGTATTATTGTCATGCCATTACGATGTAATTGAATGGTTAAACCCTGATTGGGTAATTGACGCTAATAAACAGACGTACACCGACCGGAGGTCACTTTGGCGGGACTACAAGCGACAAGAACAACTCAGATTTAACGTCTATGAAACCGATAGGCACACATGGCGTTACTTTAGCCGCTATCACTATTTAAGCGAACGTTTAGCCGGTGGCAAGCAATTGTTTTACGGCTTATGGGACGGGGCTAATCAAATTGGCTTTTTAGCCTTTACCAATTACGTGCCACATCGCGCTGGCACAAAGATGCAATTGCATTTCAATCGGCTTGTAATACACCCTGATTATTGTGGTTTTGGATTGGGCATACATTTTTTAAACAAATGCGCACAATTAGTCCAAGACAAGAATTATGAGGTAATGGGTAAGTTTTCCAGCATACCCGTATATAACGCATTAAGGCGCGACCCCAAATGGCGATTAAACGATGTGTCGCGTAAACACAAGGTAATTGTGGGCGGGTCTATGCAACGTGGCAATGCAGGATTTACACGTAACCGAGCCATTAACAACGGCAATAACGCTGGGTTTAGATTGGACGTTAAAACGTGGTCGTTTAAATATGCCAACGATACCAAGTAACACCAAATGCGCATCACTTGGCTGTAATAATATTAAATCAAAGTTAAACGGCTATTGCATACAGCATGGTGGACGCGATGCACAAACGTATAACCCAAAGACAAACAAACAACGGGAAGCCTTTAATGCTAAATACAATACGGCGCAATGGGTAACGTTACGGCAAATCCAATTAAGCAAACACCCGTTATGTGTAGCATGCCACGCAGAAGGTCGTGTTACACCCGCCACCGTTGTTGACCATTTGTTCCCATGGTCACACATAAGCGAAGAAGCGTTTTACATTAATCGTTTCCAAAGCCTATGCGCTACACACCATGCAACCAAGACACAATTGGAACGCCATGGCATATACAGAGCATTTGGCATACCCCATATAGACTATAAACAAGGCGATTACGGACGCGTTATGGGCGTTAGCGACCCGCGTGTTAAACGCGATGGTGGTGAAACTTAAATATTACGACCCACAGGACAG